>Ga0325414_1003253_pt1 | contig 16858 bp, 7 predicted proteins | sample PopdelMetagenome_8_FD_206183 | JGI IMG/M metagenome (GOLD analysis project Ga0325414, IMG submission 206183) | Populus deltoides microbial communities from Bellville, Georgia, United States - Leaf-PdKOR-R3 | ecosystem: Host-associated > Plants > Phyllosphere > Phylloplane/Leaf | place: USA... | reverse complement strand
TCAATTAGGCATGAAAATGGAAGCTCATGAGACCATTTTGGGCCGGATCAAGTAATAAATTAAACTTTTATTTGAGAGTATGACACAAACGAAGGTTGATTAAAATTTAATATTTTTTAAATTAATTTTTTATATATTCATAGATTTTTTAATATATTAATATTAAAAATAATTTTTTTAAAAAATATTATTTTGATATATTTTCAAATAAAAAAATATTTTAAAAAACTAATATATATATAATTTTTGTAACGGCGTGTGAGGGGAACGAGAAATTCAATAGGCCTGGGCTGTAAGGTGGAGCCTGGAGGTGAGCCTCCCTTGTCTCCGAATCTCGCCTGAACCTCTCCTAGTCCTCCTCGGATTTTAATATGTAAAGTTACTCGTATTTCTTGGAGAGTTGACACCCTTTTCCTCTTGATCTTCTCTAGCATTTTGCTAACAGCACGTTGCAGGGCGTTCCCCACACCAGAATCTTTGACTGGTTCTCACTAAACTGGAAAATTACATTACGACCTGGTCCAACGTTGATCATTTCCAGGCCCAGCCATTCCAAGTAATTTCTTATAATTTGACAGGTGATCCTCCATCAATAATCCTGGGATTCTCAATAATACAGTATTATGTACCCATGCATGAATAAACAGTCAGTGTATTCGATGATCGGTGACGCTGGGAGTGGAATTAGAAAATTCTAACTGGGTATCATCATCAAAACTATAATGAGGTTAGAAAATAAATTGGAGGGACTAAATGCATAACTATTAAAAATTTAACAGCTAAAATTATTATTATTTTAAACTCTAGGGGTGTCGAGCTTTCCTCGAAACTTGTTGCAAGTCCGCCCCTGGATGACATGGTTACTACTAGATTAAAAAAAATAAAATTCTATAACCTATAACATGGTTATGACTTTGTGAATTAATTTGATGACTTTGGATCTAATCTATTTGTTTTTGAATCATAAAAAAAGTTGATGTAGTCAAAATTAGATAATTTAATGACTTAATTTTCAATCTAAATGATTTAATCAGTCATTTTTTTATATAATTTTTATTTAAAATAATATCATTTTATTTTAAAAAAAACTTGTCCAAAATAATATTATTTCAAACAAAAATTAAAATAATAATAGACTTGGGCTGACTCACCGATCCGAATGCTAAGGACGTCAAATGCAAGCTAGCTGCTAGCTAGAATTGAAAAAACGCGTTTTCAAGACGAAATACAAATTTAAATGCTTGACCTGCCGGGGTGGTCCGGCCGGTGTCCGAACTTGCTAAGACATGTTTCCCGGGCCAGCCCGAAGTCTGCCTCGAATGGATTAACATACCTTATTACATAATCATGTCAACTTGTCAAGCCAAGATAGAATGATCCTCTCATTAAAAAACAACGTTCATACGGAACGATGAAACTTGGTCAAGTCAAGATCACTGTTGTACATTTTATAGATTCGGACAAATTATTTTTTGTATCAAGGGCTTGATTTTTGGAAACAAAAGTAAACGAAACTTGTCGATTTCAAGGATTTTTTAATCCTTAACGCGCTTATTGATAGCCCTAGCATGAGTCCATATATTCCTTATCATTCTCGTATTTCTGAAATTTGTCTACTCATCGTTGTTTCCTCACCTGAACAACGTTAACCATGGCAAACTTCTTTCTCAGTTTGCTCACTCTCAGCTTTCTCACTTCATATGCTATTGCTCAACAAAACTACTCGAAGGATTCAGCACTAGACTGCAACGCCAATGATGATGCAGGACCATCCTCTGCATTTCTTTACACCTACAATGGCCAGGACCAATCTTGCAAGGCCTTTCTGATCTTCAAATCTCAACCTTCTTTTAACTCGGTGCCTTCAATCTCAGCCCTTACGTCGGCAAACCAAGAAGAGCTGGCAAGAATCAACAATGTTACAAGGCTATCAGAGTTCCCTACCAACAATGAGGTGATTGTTCCTGTAAATTGTTTTTGTTTTGGCCAATATTACCAGGCCAACACTACAATTCAGGTCACGACTACTCGTGGAACCTACTATGTCATAGCGAATGAAACTTACGAGGGATTATCTACTTGTGCTGCGCTTAAGCATTTGAATATACATGGTGAATATGATTTGTTGCCTGGTGAGGAACTGCAAGTACCACTTCGATGTGCTTGCCCTACAACGAATCAAATGATAAGAGGAACAAAGTATCTAGTGACTTACCCACTTAGCTCAGATGATAACATTCCTGATATTGCTGACAGATTCAAAGTAAGCAACAAGGATATACTTGATGCAAATGGTATGGAAGAAAATCCAACTCTTTATCCTGATACAACAATTCTCATACCTCTGCCTACTCAACCTACACAAACAATAATTCACAGCAACCCAAACATTTCTCCCCCATCAGCTTTGAGTCCTAGAAATATAGGATCAAAGAAAAAACTTTATGAGTCTGCTGGGCTTGCTGCAGCTTGCTCTTTGCTAGTCATCAGTATCATTACAGCTGCCGCTTTTCTCTCTTGCAAAAAGACAAGAGAAAAGGTTTCTGGGAGAGGTAGAGAAAGAAAACAGGCAGTGCCAGAAGACATTCGTGTCGAAATTGCAAGCTATGAGCAAGTTTTGAAAGTCTTCAAATTCGAAGAGGTAAGGAAAGCTACTGAAAATCTCAGTTCAGAAAGTAGAATAAATGGCTCTGTGTATCGTGGAGAGTTTGGTGGGGAGATCTTAGCTGTCAAGAAGATGAGTAGAGATGTAACAAAGGAAGTGAACATTTTGAAGAGGATCAACCACTTCAATTTGATTAAGCTTGAAGGTGTATGCCAAAATCGTGGCTGTTTCTACCTTGTTTTGGAGTATATGGAAAATGGGTCCCTTAGAGATTGGCTGTCCTGTAAAAAGTTCGAAGAAACTGGAAATTGGGCACAGAGAATTCAGATTGCTCTGGATGTTGCGAATGGACTTTACTATCTTCACAGCTTCACCGAACCTGCCTATGTGCACAAGGACATCAAAAGCAGCAATGTTCTGTTAAACGGGAATCTAAGGGCCAAGATTGCAAATTTCAGTCTTGCGAGAGCAGCGACAAGCGCTGCCATGACAAAACATGTTGTGGGCTCTATAGGTTACATGGCGCCTGAGTACATACGGGAAGGACAAGTGACTCCCAAGATTGATGTTTATGCTTTTGGAGTCATTTTGCTGGAACTGATCACAGGGAAAGATGCTGTTTTCACACAGGATGGCAGGGAAGCCCTCCTTTCAACGGAAATATTTTCTATCATGGAGAATAAAAACCCTGAAGTTGAGCTGGATTTCTTTGTCGATCCTGCTCTAAAAGGAAGTTGTGGGACAAACTTCCCATTATGCTTGGCTAAAGTAAGCGTAGCCTGCTTGATGAAAGAACCAGCAAGGAGACCTAGTATGGAGGAAGTGGTATCAATTCTGTTGAAAATTCAGGCAAATGTACTGAAATCATAATTATTAAACTTCACTCTGTTGTTGAAGCAGCCCAACTATGGTGTCCATCACTAGGTGAAACTACTTGGAAAGAAGAAACCATTTCAAAGTAAAAGTCATTTGCATGTAGGTTTTCTTATTTCCACCATTGTATCCCCGCCGATTCTTTTTTCACATGTACAAAATGATGGTGATTGCTCCTGCATATAGCTTTTCTCATTTCAGAGTTCCAAAGTGAAGACAGAGATGAGAGAATGAAATTCTATCATAAGAATACTATTATATCAAACAAAAAAGAACCTATTCAATGTGTCACTATAGCTTAAGAGGCTTAAAAATCACTCTCTTGAAGCTACTCTCTAGAGAATCAATTCCTATGTGCTTCGGCCCTGGGCTCATATAGGAAAAGGCCAAGCTTTGACTATGGATAGAAGCGTATAGTGATAAGTCACTGTTCAAAAACTCAACATGGAAAGCTCTGTGTCATTTAACTAAGGTCAGCTGTCCGTCAAAGGTTATATTTGTTCGAAACTTGCTCATTGGCTCTTTATCCATTTCCATGCACCTAAGTGCGTGATTCAATATGAGACGTCAGATAGTGCAAGGGCAACTTCAAGCTTAGAACTTCAATATGGAAACTTCCCTGTCATTCGTATATGATCAAGTGTCCTTTCGAGGCCATATTTCCTCACTGCTTGCTGACCAGCCCTATATCCATTTCCATACACCGGGGAAGTATCTGATTCAATTTGATGCTTGAAATACTCCCCAAGCTTTCTCTCAAATGGAGATCTTGTACCCTTTTTTGTTGTTCTGGAAGCAGAGGATGATGCAACATTGCTGCCTGAAGTGGATCTGAGCTCCGAATCTAACCACATGTGTGCAAGCACCTGACAAATGCCCTCTTCAACATCTTGACTGAGAGTTTGGATACCTTGCAGAAAAACAGAAAATGTCAGAATCTCAAAAAACAGTCCCAAATACTTCAAAAGAAACAATTGCATAGGTGAAATTATTTAAGGTCATCCATCAATTAACATTTGCTTAAGCATACAAGGAAAATAAGCCATCATTTAAAGGTCAAATCTTCAAATCCTGATGCTAATATATGAAAGATAAAAAAAAACTGACTCTACAAAGCATGAGGTGTAGAAGCACCTTTCAGCCGCATCCATGCATGCATCATCTCATGAGCTAGGATTGACCCCGTAAGCAACCTGTATTGATCAAGATTTCAAGACATGCATAAAACATCTGCTATTAAAATACATAACTAATGCAGAAAAAAACATCTTCCACTAAATATCCATGCAGCATGTCAAAGAAATGAAGAGATGTGCTAGTTTCTTGTTCCTCACTGCATCTTCTTGTTATAAATTGTGGCTGAACTATTTAGTATTTAAATACACGCATACAGACAATGAATATTCGTTTCTATTTCCTATTATCTGCTTGTTCTTCAGTATTTCCATGGGTCCCTCAGGTGAAAGTGTAGCAGAAAAGTGACTAAAGATATACCTTGGGAGGCCATACAAAATCAGAATTGCAGTAACCTCACAACGACGTGTTAGTTTGTAAGGCTCTGTTATCATACCCATGGCTCGGTTCCCTGCTCCAAACCTTGGTCGCCTTGATACCTGATGATTCATGGTCATTGCAATATAAATTTCCTAACTGCCAACTAAAGAAACCAAAATGAATCAGTCCATTACAAAATGAAAATGGAAGATTCCAAAATTTCTTACAGTGCTAATGGTTTGTTCCTCAGAAAGGCAAAGTCCTCTAGTCTCTGGTATGTGGTAATGGCCCTGTCCAAGAGTTAGAAATTACAAAACCAACTTAGCAAATTAAATTGCTTGAAAAGAAATTCCACTACTAAAATTCATGGAATAAGTAATTTCTCAATTTTTAACGCATTCAATAATGTTCGACATTATAACCCAGTGAGATGTAGAGAGAGGGAAAATGATTTTCCTTTTTCCTTTTCTTTCTTTAATCTGTTATTTTACATGTAAAACTGCCTTTTCTGAGGTTTGAGCCAACAATACCTTTCAGGATCAGTGGATGGCAACTACCCTGATAGCGTAACAGGTGTTTTTATGACTTGATATATCAGAAGATCGTTAATAATGGCTTGATTTGTACATGGGCAGAATAAACTTGGAGAGAAGATAACTAAATTAATTGATAATAGCTTCAATGTGTAGTTAGCCAATTATTTCCAAAGAATAGAGTCAGGTAGGTGATACAAAATGTTTTCAATGCATTTGCCCTTACATTTTTTTCTCCACCCCGGGCTTCATTTAGTGCTTGTCTTTCAACCAAGAGTAGTGGAACATGCTGCTCCACTTTCATATTTAAACGTTCATAAAATTCTTGTATATCAAGATAAAGAGGTTGGCACTCCTTGGTATCCATGACTGCTGAGTCCAGGCACTCAAGACAGAGCTTCCGACCATCATTAAGGGAAATATATCCAGTGTCTCTTGGCTGCATGTGATGAGAAGATGCATTATACTCATGAATTACTTTTCAGAAAGCCAGCTCACCAGGATTTTCCTTAGAAAGCCTAAAAAGAAGTTTTTGCAAGTGTAAGGAATTCATCCAGACTAACCTCCATTCGCTCACAGCTGCAGCACCGAGGAGTGCCATCATGTTCATGAGAAGGACAGTACTTCTGGGTCCAAAAAGGACTTGCCCTATATTCAATAAGACCAGCTGGGTTTGTTGGAATCTGTCAAAGGATATATATACAAAAAAGCAACACCAATTGTATATGAGTAATATATCTGAAATTCTAAGAGAAGTACATTTACAAATTGCAGTTTTATCAATATAAAACATGATAAGCATATCACATTGATTTTAAATATGGTTTAACACCTTTTGGATCTATAGCCTCTACAAATTCTCTCTGTCTCCCTCAACTCGTAAACATAACCTCACCAATCTCATTCACAGTCATCATCCAAGTACAGTACGCATCAATGTTTCTTAAAACAATGAAGTATGGGCTCATTTTAAAAAAAAATGTTCTAATGAGTATCCTTTGCCTTGACCTTCAAGAGCATTCACAAGTAGTTCTGATCTATTACATTGGCAGAGAAGTTTTCATTTACAATAAAAAATAAAAATAAAAGGTAGGACAAAAATTCTAAGGACAACATTTTTTAGTTTAAGCATTTATAAAAGTAGAGTAGTTTCTGGTGACACATAGTTCAAATAATTTATTTGCCCAAAACTTGCCCATTCATACAATGGAATGAAACACACAACTTGAAGAAGACAAATAAACAGAAGATTTCTAGGAGAGATACTTACAAAGAGTTTACAGACTTCACATCGTGGATGGTAACGCTCTTTGTAGCAAGACTTATGATAAGGGTGATTTCCAGTCATTGAGAACTATATTGAAAGAATGCACATAAAGTTAGCCATTGCATATCACTAAAATAACAATTCAAGAAAACAACCGATGGTGGGGTCCATGGAATCAACAATCTAATATATAAGCAGATAATTCGGAATTTCATTTTGCACCTCATTGTCAGAAATTGGTAGGCTGCAAGCATGGCAACGGAAACATTCTGGATGCCAAAATGCATTGAGGCAATTTAGAAATCTTCCCTGGCCAATCTCTGTATTGCAACCAGCGCATATCCTAGCCAAGAATTAAGAAATTCTTTACACATGCTAGTGCCCAAAGAAGTAAATAAATAAAAAATGAATAAAATGAATGCACAGAATAAAAAATAACATTGAGGTGTGGAAAATTGACAATGAATCAAGGACCAGACTTAATCTGCTATAGAAATAAGATACCTGAACCCCATTGGAAAGTGAACAGGATAAGGCTGATATGTGTTCCCTTGATATGGAATTCCATTTCCATATCGAGGAGGAGATTCAACATTCAAACTTTCTTGTAAAGCTTTGGCAAGTTGTTCATCTTCTTTTACTTGAATCTCATTATCTATCCATTAATTCAAGAAACTTATTAATAAGCTGTGGTGTATTGGATCATAAGATGTAAAGAGAATGAAACAATATGATAAAACAGAGCTGAAAAGGCAATGATGACACTACAAAATAATTGGTTGATATAATTACACTGGATGAAGAAAAAATAAATAAACCAATTCAGAAAATCAAATAACAAATAAAAGTTATTGGCAAAGGAATCCAGAAGATGAATAAAAAAAGTGTAGGAATAGCAGCATGAGTGTAGTGAGAGAACCATTTAGTTCTGCTGATAGCATCAGACTGCAATATTACTCACCAATGACAATGTTTCCATTTTGACTGTCCTCTAAAAGGGATAATGCAATAGCACGATCTATATCTTCATTTTCCTGCTCCAACCATGCTTCCTACATTCAATATCCAAACTGAAAAATGTCAAAGCATAAAGAGCAGATCAGGGACTGGACTTAACTACCATAAAATTTTCAACCAAGGCAACTAACATTCTATAGGTAATAGTTGATGTAAAAGCTACAGGCTGCCAGCAAAAGAGAAGTATTATTTTATGCATCTCCTGCTGCAATTAGCAACGGTTTAACAAGAAAGATTAAATCAAGTGGGTGAATACCCTTGAAGTAGAAGGCGCATTATAGTTAGCATCCTGTCCACGATTCCCATGATAATGCCCTCTTGAAATATTATGGCGGGACCCTTTAAAAATCTTGCTAAGCCAACCCATATCGTGTATGTTTATTTGCTCATGATCATCAAATTTCTTAACTGCAAAATAAAGCAATCAGTCAATCAAATGAACCAAAATAAAAGACGCAAAATGCAGCAGGCTCAGCAATCACCAACAGACAGAAAGCATTCATACAATGATACTGGCACGACATGAAACTCGCGGGATTATTCATAAGAGGGAAGGAAGAAAAGCCTCAGCTTGCAAGCAATTTTGACATGAAAGCTTCAAACTTGGTTTACATTTTACATTGCAAGCAGTACAAAAATTCAATATGAATAGGGCAGTTAAGCATCCCTGCACAGTGATTATATGTTTCCAGGAAACTTAATTCCAATACTAGGATAGCCAACTCTATAGCTATATTGCCTTCCTATTCAACAACCAATGCAAAAACACGAATAAGCTATATCAAGCAAAATCACCAACCAGGCATTGTAATGCCCCGGAATGTTTCAGCTACAAAATATGTAGCTGAACATCAAGAGTCCCCAACGCCCACCAGCTCAAATCAATATAAGAGAGAAAAGGGGAGATAAAAAAGATTGATTCTTCCAGCTCAACATGCCCATAAAATTCATGACGCGTAACCTTTTGATTTCAGGTTCTAAAGAGAAAGAAAAAAGAAAGGTGAGGAAAGAACCAAATAGTGGAAGATATTCACCTCTAACAGAAAAAAACAGTTGAGGCAGAAAAAACCCAGATCAGCTTTGACCCCAATTTGCTCAAAAGCTACAAAATTTGCAGTCTCAAAAAGAAAAAAGCTATTTTCTTGCTGCTAACAACACCTTTTCTCTCTCTGTCTTTCTCCGTCTCTATTGTGTATAAATGAAAAATATCTACAAGAAAACCAATGAACAGAATTGTTATGTGCAGAAGATTTGGGATTTGGAGAGTGAATTGAAGATAGTGTATAGCGTTAAGAAATATGAGAGACAAATACGCTAAGAATTGAGAACTGCTTGAATTGAACGCAATTTCAAAGTCAAATTTGTACAGAGAAACATAACGTGTTGGGTTTATTTATTTAGAATTTTTGTTAAGAAGCCCAAAAGAGTCCGATGATTGACGAAGGATCATCGAAACCCGATTGGGATAATCTAACAAAGACTCAGAATTCACAACAGTGATTTAATTTGCAGAACATATATTTGCATGTAGGGTCCATGCTAATTCTTCAACAAGGAGACTCCAACCAAAAAAAGATTTGTCTAGTTGGCGCGCGTTCCATGGCTTTACAGTTTTGCCAAACTTGGATGCAACTTGATTTTCAATATAATTGTTTTTATATTTTAAAAGTATTTTTAAAAATATTTAAAATTTTTTATTTTTTATTTTAAATTAATATTTTTTTAATATTTTAAAATTATTTTAATGTATGATGTTAAAAATAATTTTAAAAAAATATTATTTTAATATATTTCTAAATAAAATATACTTTAAGAAATAATCAAAATTATCTTAGCTTTAAAACAAAAATTCCTACAACAATCACATTTCAACTTTTAAAAAAGTCTTTAAAACTGATTAGATAACTAATTGTTCCATGAGTATCCATTGCTCTATATTTCATTTATTTAAATTAAAATACAAGTCTTAATTTGTAATTATATGCTAAAGCTAATATGCTTTTTATTGCTATTTCTGTACATTATTCTCATTTCAGTAAATCACTCAAATATATCAATTATCAATCGGAATATATAGCTTAATTTAAATGAATAAATTATAAAATGATAATTACTCCTCCCGGAGTACTGAAGGTGTTTCATGTGAGCAAAAGAGGGAAAAAATGGACAGAATCTGATTTTTTTTTCTTAAAAAAAGATGAAGAAGTGTTCTCCTTTTTGAGAAAATAAAGATAGTTTTTGAAAGAAAAAGGTGAGAAAAGATATTGAAGCCCGTTCGGACATGTTAAGGTTGATGCTGCATCGGGTGTGGTCGAGAAATAAAGTATTGGGAATCGAGATCGTTTGCAAAAATATATATGGTTTTTTCAGGGATGTTTGGACAGTTCAATTTTTTTTAATTTAGAAATTATTAGTTTTAAATTATTTTAATATATTGATATCAAAAATAAATTTAAAAAATAATTTTCCTATTTTTAAATATATATTTTTTAAAATTGCAACGCCGGATACAAAATTCGTGGCCACGACAAAATAACTGGGGACATGAAAATCAAAGCATGATGCATGACTTTAAACTTAGTTTCTTCCGAGGATTGAATTTAATATGAGTATGAACCCAAGATAAAATCCATGTTACAAATCAGGATTTAATTCAATTTTTATTTTAAATAATCAAAACAACATCATGTGATAAAATATTAAAAAAAAAATCTATAGGTTAAGGATTGAATTTTGAATGAGTTTTACCTTAAGTCACGTGTCAATTGTAATCTAGACTAGATTAAACAGGGTCAATACCTTCACCTATTTTCTTTCCAACCCCAACTAATTCAGACCTCAAAATAGCCGGATTCCGGGTACAACCGCCATGGGTACCCTTTTATAACCAAAGTTAAAATAAAACAGCGGTGTTCTTCTCGAAACAAAAGGTACGGACGGTACCTTTTTTCTTCGAAAACAATTATAGCACTATAATAATATAATTTGTCCTTTCAGATTGAAAATACAAGCAGCCGAATTTTTAGTCGTGCAACTTTGGAGCTCTTCTTTTCACATGTCGATGTCTTCATCTATCGGTCAAAGCAACAAACGCGTCCATTTTGTCTGCATTTTTTATTTCTTTTTCTGGACTCTCTGGGGGAATGAAAGGGCTCCAATTTTTGCCTAAAATACGAGGAAATGACCCAGTTTTCAATTTTGGTCAGCCAGGCGATCCATTTTGAAATGTCTCGGTACTGGCAGTTTAGCCGATGTCGGCAACATGGCTTCAGGTGAACAAATTAGAACGGATATGGTTATTAACTATATGGATATGATAAAGTCTAAACAACATTTGAACGCATCAAACCATTAGTTTGGAGAAAAAAACAATTTTAATTTTAGATTTAATAATTTAATCGGATTCAAATTCGATCACAGGCTAATATAATCTCGATTTTATAGAGGTAACTAACGGTCAAGATTGAGAATACCTTCAAATTAGTCTTAGAATATATATGTTGTTTTTGTATTTTTAATTATTATCAATCTTTTTTTTATTTTAATTATTTTCTTGTTTGTTTTTGGATTTCTTATGCTTGTTCTTATCACTATATATATAAACAAATTAAAGGAGTTGTAATTTTAGGGCTTGAAAAACTTTTATTTAATTTAATTTAAAAAAATTTACTATAGATTGCGTAATAAAATAACATTTGGGGTTAAATTTGGTCGGTGGGTGGTTTCGAAAGCACGAACATCGTATGAGCATAGCTATGTTTTTAACTATAATTATTAATAACTACCCCATGACTCCACATACTTAACCTATCATTAGAACAAAAAAGAAAAAGCCCTGCATGCGTGGGATGACACGAAAAAACACAAGCTGATATCACCAAGAAAAGAAAAATTGATTTCTATTGGCAGGTTATGGCTGTTCATTAACTTTCAAGCAGAGGTGAGCTTTCACTGGCTTGTGATCCGAACTGTGAATGTCATCAACTGACTCGTAAGAATGCAAACTTGCCCTGATTTCCTCCATGTCTTGAATCTTGAACAAGATTCGATCTGTCCATGATGGGACTCGCACCTGTGAAGACGTTAACATGCACGAGAACCAAATTTATGCACTGATCATCAACCATCGATCGAGTCAAAGAAACAGCTAAAAAGAGAAAATTAATTCGGTGACCTTGTAACTTGTATCGTAATTGCTGCTTCCAACATCGTACTTGTATGTTGGTTTAAAGGTCAATGTCCCTTCGCAGTATCCATCAAACACCTGTCCTCTTTCAGCTTCTTGTAGAAGTTGATCTTTGCTGGTGAGAAACTGCGCCATTATCAAAATTTGAGATCTCGTCGGATTATGATTGATAATGCGATAACAGTACTATTGTCACGTTAAGATTCAACTTACTCTGTGAAGGTTTTTCTGTATAAGATTTCTGACTGGATGTGTTTCTATCCCTTGTATTCTGTAGTTAAGATCTCCCAGCCATACCGTGACTTGAGCAGGCTGGCTGTAAGGATTCCTATACTTGGAGAAAAGGTTGTGTGATATGTGTCTGCATTGTGAATTCCTCTCTTCCACGTTACGAGCATGAGCTGCATATATTACAACAATCCAGATTGTATATAGATCATCGATTGGCATAGTTCATATATCAAAAGTAATTACTAGCCATAAATTTCAAGTCAATAAAATTAAAATAAATTAATAAACATTAATTGTGTGTTTTTTTAATTAAATGTTATTTTTTAGTATTTAATATGATCATATGTGTTTTTATTTTTAAGTTTAAATATATGTCACATGAAATGATAAATGAAAAAAAATGAAAATATTAATTACCTATATCACCTAATAAAATCTAATTAAAATAACTAATTAATTATTGGAAGAACGCAAAAATCAACAATGCAAGGATGCTTTGGCAGTCTAATGTTGGATCATAGTGATTTTAATTAACAAGTGAATCTATAAGTACCATTGATTAAAAAATCTCATTATTTCTGATAAGTATTTTTTCCCACCTCAATCTAATTTTGACACTGTTTTCACCTAGAAATACTTTAGGAATCATCCTCAAGACATGAAAAAAAAAATCTATTTTAAATCTTAAAACATGTTGTAATATATCCTAGAAATCCAAAAAAAAATGAATTCTCCTCTCTCATTGTTTGGGGACATTGATCGTTTTATACAAAATTATAATTTAAAGGACCAAAGTGTAAAAAATCACACAAATTTTCACAAATCACTTAGATTTTTTAGGTAAAACGGGGTTTTATTAAAACCATATTTGGTTTTAGATTCTTCCTTGCAATATAATTTATAATTTGTAAAAAGAGAATTGAAATATATGTAGGCAATTTCAAGGGATCACAAAGGAAAAAAATTGAGCAGAGGGTTCTGCCCATGCGTGTACTGGGATTGACATAAATTGAGATGAGGAACTCATGAATGAAATCGGGCTCATACCAGAAAGATGGCAAGAGATGAACACCATTCGGATGCCATTGTAGCTCATGCAGATGGCCACAGCTCCTTTCTTTCTCCTAATTAATCCTCCACAACCACCAACAGAATGCTTATCCACCTTCAATTCTGAACCAAGGGCGTCAAGATACAAATTCACAGGATATATATATATATATATATATATATATATATATATATATATAGAGAGAGAGAGAGAGAGAGAGAGAGAGAGAGGTAATTTCAACCTTGGAAGTTAAGGTAAACTCACCTTTGATGGAAAGCCCCGAGTTCTGAGGTCCAAATACATAAAGTTGAAGAGATTGCATGATTGCCTTTCCTAGCAGGCTTCATTTAAAAGTAAAGTTTTTTTCTCAGTGCAAATAGTTTCGTAGAAAATTATCAACGATGATGGTGGAGAAGAATTAAAGATTCATCAAAGTAAAGTGCTTCCAATAGTTTGAAGTTTGAACATCTAATAAACTACTACAGTGGCTTTTCTAGTATACATAAAACATTGTTATTAGTTTTTTCTGTTTTATTCTAACAAACTAAATCTATAAATCACTAGTTGACCAATCAGACTTGCCAGGCATTTAGAAGTATTAGTTGGGACGTTGAAAGGATTTTGGATTTGCAACCCATTTGACAGGCTTTGATCAAACACCACTGACCCAAGACATGGATGACATGAAACAAATAGTTTTTGGACCCATCCCTATACAATATTGGGCTAGTAATGGGCTACTGTAAATTGATTGGTTATATTGAGTTTGTTCATGCAGATGGTGACGACACATGTAAAAAAGAAAATTAATTGCATGTCCGTGGCCAGAAGCTATCACAAAAATTCAGAAAAATCGGAAGCCATAGAAATTTATATGGCTTTATCATTCTAAAGAACACTTCATATCTATTTTGTGGTCTTGATCCACTCTATCCACGGTGTACGGTTTCCTGCTTCTCGAGGCAAGAGATGCTCAAGAGAACAAAACTAAGGAGCGTTTAATTACTGATTAGCAGAAAAAAAGGAAAAGCTGGGTGGTTGGCTTACACATGAGTATCCACAAGTGCTGTTTCCAATAACCGCGCGATGTTTTTCCGAGGCACCTCTTGCAAACCTACCACCAGTAGATCAGACTTGGAGTTGCTCCCAACCAGCTCCACCAAGTCTTCATAAACCACCTAAAGCAATACGAATAGATCATGGAGAATTATCAACGAGCATATTAATTACGAAAGTTAACAGACAGCGTGTGTGTGTGTGTGTGTGTGTGTGTGTTTGTGTGTGTGTGTGTGTGTGAGAGAGAGAGAGAGAGAGAGAGCAGCATAGTCATTTTTTCTCAGGCGTTGGGAATTTTACCTTTCCATTCATGTTCCAGGTCACTGCGCAAATGCAAAGGTCTGAGTTTCCAGAGAAGTCGCAGACCTTGTTCACCTTTACAGTCCTTATTCCTTCATGACGAGTATTATGATTCATGGAATCCATTTGCTTCCTCATCAACTTAGATCTAATATATACAGATTATATATATGTATATAAGCTAGCGTGAACAAACCGAGGAATGATCAGTACTCCTTTAAGTACTATACGAGCTAGGAAGAAAAAATGAAGCCGAGAGAGCTTGATGCATACCTCTTACAAGCACAAGTTGTGTTCCAATTTCCCATTTCTTTCTTTCTCTTGATCCACCAGACTACAGAGGCAGCTAGCTGTTCCTAAGTTGTAAAGTCCATGCAGTGCCTGGACAGAACGCAGAAATTTTTTGATGGAGCTAGGTAGATGGAGAGAGGGACAATTTGCTAGCTCATTTGACTTTACGTAAAATGAGAACTAGTTACATATATAAGTGGAGAGATTTCGGCCTTTTGGCGGTGAAGTTGGAGAAATTATAAGAAGTCAAGCATCTCATATCTTCGGAAAGTCTCCCTTATTTTATCACAAATTTCTCAGTGTTAGGTTAGCCAGGCATTATTGACTTTGGAAGCAACTTTTATCTTAAAAAGGACCACATCTTGTTTACCCCTTGGTCCACGTACATCCTCTACAATCATGTAGCTAGCTACTAGCAAATCTAGTGAACGTTGATGAACAGGAGAGATTAAAAGATCTTCGAGCAAAGGAACTACTTAATTCTCAAGTGCATGTCAATGAGCAAACACACTTGATAAAATGTCTTAAATCTCGAAAGCTTTCCCATTTATTGCCATATAGGGATCCATCTTTGTGGTTGCTAGCTAGGGAAGGAGCTCGTTCAAGATTTTGTCTTTAATTCGAAAAAGAGAAGTTGTAGAAGCATATGAATTTCCATGATTTGTCGTGTTTGAGCTCGACTTTAGACGGGAAAACGTGTGGATGGGAGATTGCCAAACATGCACGTCTTCCAACTCTAGCTCCCAAATACGCAAGACAAATTTGTGTTTTGTGTGGTTTATACACCTGACCTCACCTGCACAAATCAACCATTAAATTAAAATCAAAAGGTGAACGATCTCAGTCGATAAAGAATCAGTTAGGAGATCAATCCTTAACCTACTTTTATTTTAATTTAAGTCAAAAAAATTTTTTGTCAACAATGTTATGATAAGGTTTCGATAAAAAAAAATAAAAACTAAATGGGTGTTTAATATTGTAATAGTTTTTATTATTGTCGTTTAAAAATACATAAATTATAGTTTTTTTTAATGAAATGATTTTTAAAAGAGTGCTTGTAAAAAATTATGATGAGCGATAATTAACCAAATCCTTCTAAATTTAATAATTTATTGTTTGAGTAAAATGCAGACTGCGTACTGCACCGAATCGCACAACAGAAATTAACAAGGTCTAAGAATGCACGTGGAGGTTGAGTTCGCCTTGGTGGATGTAATGGTTGTTCGCATGGTTGGGTGCCTCGCAAGCTTGCGATGGTGGTGGCAGCCATAGTTGCCTCTGTTACTACTGACGACCATCGAAGCAGATAGGTGGAGACGGTGTTAATTTGTGGGTTATAGGTGCAAAGTTGGATTATCTAAATATCTTGAATTCAAGAGTGAGAGTGAACGATGGTTCGTAGTTGACTCAAGAACCCACAGATTATGTGGCTTATTGGCTTAAGAATGAAGAACAAAATGAGGACGTGGCTAAGTTGGAATTGTTGCTTAAGAATGAAGAACATGCTTGGAGAGAAGGCGAGGATTAATTGTATGTAAGCTGGGATTGTTGGGAGAGTAGAAATTAAGACGTGTCTGTTTGGTTTTTCAGTTCATCTTGTTTTTTTTTCCAGGACACCTGTCACAATATTAGGTGACGTTTGTTTTATGGAAAATACTATTCAAACTTTCTTATAAGTTGATCGTATGTTTTTCGGTCAAAGAAAATACTTATCTCAATTTCAGAAAACACTTTCTGATATTTAATAAAAAAAAAATGAAACAACTAAATTATTTTTAAAAATAAAAAATTGTTAGACCAGAGTTTATGGATAATTGAGTTGATTACGAGATAATTTGTTATTTTAATAAATATTAATTTAAAAATAAAAAGTGATTTGATGTGTGTATTTGACTCATCAGTGTGCTAGACTACTGTTGTATTTAGACAACGCATGTGTGAAGCAACATACATT
>Ga0325414_1003251_pt1 | contig 16859 bp, 11 predicted proteins | sample PopdelMetagenome_8_FD_206183 | JGI IMG/M metagenome (GOLD analysis project Ga0325414, IMG submission 206183) | Populus deltoides microbial communities from Bellville, Georgia, United States - Leaf-PdKOR-R3 | ecosystem: Host-associated > Plants > Phyllosphere > Phylloplane/Leaf | place: USA... | reverse complement strand
TTAGAATAAGAGTAACAAATTTGTTGGGAAAATGATGTTCTTCGAACGGTGACAACATGGTTCTGAAATAGCTAGCGTCTTTTCACAAAAATAAATAAATATGAACACCCATTAAAATTAAACTAAAATTAAAAGGGATCAGGAAAACATGGCTCTGTTTAGTAAAAAATAAATCGATTTTCCTTTTTCTTTTTTTTTTCAGTTTTTCTTCTCCAATACAAAATAAAAAAACATGTTCATTTTTTTTAAAAAAAAATTCAGAACATTTTTCCAACTTAAAAAATATAAAATTTGTTTCAATTATATTTTTTTTATTTGAAGAAAAATGATAAAATATAAATTGTCTTCAATTTAACCCTATTTTCTATGATATTCTTTATATTATGACTTGGACCAATATTTTTATCCATGTCTTAAGCATAGTTATAAAACTCGGCCCAACAAATTAACCTGGAACTTGGACCAGTCTAGATTGAAGAGAAAATGGGTTAAGGAATTGACCTAGAATGATTCGTTCAAAACTAGAGCATTGACTTATTTGAAGAGAAAATGGCTTAAGGAATAAATCTCAATTCTCATATCAGATAAGAATAGAGCAACAACAATGAAAGTTATCAAAAACAAAACAAAAAACAAGTAAAAAAGAGAAATTTGATAACATCAATAAAGAATATGTATAGTATAGAATTGAAAACACCACTCACCAAAGCTTGAAACTTTACAAATGAATGGAGATTGGAGAGCCCATAAGCCTGACTTATTTAAATAGAAATTGAATTGGTTTCCAATACCAATGTTATTTGTCAAAGCTTGTGATACTCAATTAAATTAAAGGAAGAAAACAAGACACAAATAAGAGATACTAAGATACCCAAGAATAGAATTTGGCTGAGTTGGTGAAAAATTAAAGCTTTAAAGGCAACAACATTCATGAAAGCCACAAAAGAGATTCCATCTAAATCTGAAGCATGTGCTTTCTTTCATTGCCAAGAAGATGATAATTTTCTTCTTCTTAATGAGAGAGATTAGATATATACAAAGAGTTTGACTACGTAGACTTGTGGGTGGTAATTGTATGGCTGAGTTGTTTTTCTAAATAATACTAATTTTTGTTAGGTCAACTTGGGTTGACCTTCTGAGCCGAGTTTTAAAAATATAATTTTAAGGGTATTATTCTTTACTCATTCATTTATTTATTTATTCATTTTAAAAATATGGTTTTAAGGATATTATTCTTCTTTCAATCTAATTAAATTGAAAACCAATTTAAACAACAAGACTCTACTTCTCCCACTTTAAAGGTGGGAAACTTCTTTCGATCTTAGATCTCACACATTCCTCTTTATAACATCCTTTTTTACAAGTTACTTTCCAATAAGCATTTTGTTTTTATTTTATTTGAATCCAAGATCTTCTTTCTTAGATTCTCATACCTAAATCCCAGAATAAATAAATAAAAATGTAAAAGAAGTAGCTCACTATGGTTTATGACATATTTTAAACATTTCTTATTGCTCAACAACTCAAGCTACTAAATGTGCTATACAGCGAGCTGCAAGGGTGTTATGTTGATTTCAACATGAGTTATGAAGAACAAATCTTAAAAATTTGGAACATAATTTATTTCAATCATTCATATGAAGTTGAGAGAATATTATACATGGAAAAGTAAAAATAAAGAGACAATCCCATGGACCTAAAGAAATTCTAAAAAACATTAAAAAATATTTACCTACAAGTACATAAAAAACCAAAATACAAACATAGAGGAGGAGGAAAGAGATATCAAGACGAAGATAACTGCATTAAATACACTATTACTATTTGTAGTATTAAGACTTTTTAGGGGACTTAGTGGCCATGGAAGGCAACTTGGGCTCTTTTGAACACTCTTATATAAAATTGCCTAAAAAATTTTCTTTGTTTTAAGGCCATTTCATATCTTCTCCGGTATTATATATAACTATTATGTCTTCCTATCTGAACATCAAATAAAAAACTATTACAGTGAGTGTCAACCCCCAACCTAAAATTGGTGAACCAGTGCTAAATAAATTAATTTTCAATTGAAAAATGATAAATTTGGAGGGAAAGATTATTAAGACTAGGATGAGAAATCCCCAATGAATTTACTTAGATCTCGTATGAAATAAAATAATAAATCAGTACACAAAACGGTAGCTAGTATAAATTGTGTAAACTCTCCGATCAGGTAAAATAATTATTTTAAAGAAAGAGTTTATATGAATTGAGTGAAAAATATTTACAGAAATAGAACAAAAAAAATAAATTAATTTATGATTTTACAAGCAAATAATGTTAATCGCCAATTTAATCCTTGTGTATAATCGCATAACTTATAACTGAAAATGATGGAAGTTCTAAAAAAAAATTATTATGATTAGAGATAAAAACTCTCTAGGAAATTAGTTTAAAAATATCGATGGAATTGGATAATAAAGTTGTATGTAAAAGTATAATTGACCAGGTAGTTTATATAAAACAACACATGGACTAAATGCGATGGAATTTTTGTAAATAAAGTAAGAAAGCTTTCTCATCCTCCTTTATAAAATTGTTGTCATCCATGGAGAAGAAAAGTTTGATTTTTTCGCTGCATTTTCTTCCAAAAACCCTTGTTATTCTCTCTAAACTTGGTCATGGGTGTGTGGTTTTAGGTAACTACTAGTATGGAAAACAATTCATGTAGAGAAATTAGAGAGTTTGGGATTGTGAAACTAGAAAGAGAAAGTGGTGATTTTGAAGAGAGGGAGAAATAATTATGATGGAATTGACAACAAAGCATCAAATTGGGTTCAAGTATCAAAGGTAAAGGGCAAATCCTCTATTTATTTCACTCTCAATTGTCTTTTGGGTTAGGGAGAAAGAAATCCCTAATTTGTAAATTTTAAGGTTCATGGAGAAATTTTGTGAAAAAAAAAAATTTAGATAGTTATAGGTTTATTTGGCATGAAAAAAGTGATGGGAATGATTAAATTAAAAGAAAAATTAAATGAAAGCAATGACAAATAACTTGTCATATGGTTGGCCAAGGTGGAAAATTAGGGAAATGAGAATTTTGTTTTATTTTATGGTATTGTATGTTTATTAGATGTTTTTGTATTGTGTAATTTTGTGTATGAAAGGTTTTTTAGGGTGAATATGTAAAGTTCATGTTGTATGTGTTTGGGAAAAGTTGTAATGTGGGATTTTGTGTGATTATGTGATAATGAAATGCTTATGGTTTGATATGGAAACCTTAGAAATTTTAAATGAAGTAGAATGTTTGATGGAATGGGTGTTTAGCATATTGTCATGTATGTGTTGGAAAAAAATAGTTATGTGAACGGGGAGAATTGGGTGGAATCTTGAAAAATTGTATGTTAACTTGATGTGTATGTGTGATATAGTGATGAATGATAAGGGTGTAGATTGAGAGTCTAAGTTGTGTTATAGGATTATGTAGGGATCATAAACCATATGTTATGAAAGTAGGGAAAAGTATTGAAAATTGTATGTTCTTTTGGTAATTAAGGTGAGTTTTGTGTTTTGTGAATACTAATTAAATTCTTAAAAGTGTTGAAATTGACTAAGAAATTTTTATAATTGTTAGATTGCAGGGTTATTAGTATGTCGGAGTGAGGAAAAATCTTGTATAAAATGTGATGAAATGAAAATTGAACATAAAATGGTTAGAAAGCATGAGAAATAAAGCTTGAAAATGTAATGTTTTGCGTTAACTTATGAAAATGGCATAAGAGAGGAAAACAACTAGAGTGAAAACATATAAAATTTTGAAAATAAACTAAAGGAAAAAAATTTTACATTAGGTCTAGTCATATAGGAAGGGTTTTTGGGAATAAACTAAACAACTAAAGTGTCAGTATAAGGAAACTTTACTTGGGAAAGATTTTTTGTTAAGAGTGTGAAGTTTTGTGCTATATGTGTGAGGAAAAAGTGGTAGATTAAAAGTTTGTATGTTCTATAGTAATGAATATTATTAGTTAATGTGAAGATTTTATAAATGGGAATTTAATTAGAATTTGAATCTGAATAAATGATTGGCATGTTATGTAATATGTAAGAATGAGTAAGTATAAATTTTGCAACCATGGGATAGGTAAATAATTAATTGAATCAAATAGAATAATAAGTTAAGATATGTGATGAAATGGAGAAAAATGTTCAAGTTGTATGTGAATTAGCTAATTAGGCTGGGGGTTGCATTCATATTATCTTAAATAAAAGTGCTTGGAAATTAGTTAAGATAAATTATAAATGTTGACTGAATTAACTAAATGATTAATTTGTAAGTTTTGAGAAATTATTGTTAAAATGAATGTTTGTATATTGTGACATAAACTTAAAAATTATGGTGTGAAAATCTTTGTGCTTATGAGTTGTGAAATATTTAATTATATAATTAAGATAAATTGAAGTAAAATTATTGGTTGAGAATATTGTTAGCATAAATGGAAAATTGAGTTATGTTGAAAATTTAAGTAAGAGAGATTATTATTATTATTATTATTATGAAGTGCCATGTATGAAAAATAGAGATTTTTCCAATATAATGATAACTTGTTGAATTGGGTTGTGTATTATATGATTTGTATGGAGATTAATGTGTTTGAATAATAAATTGAGAAGTTAACTATGGTAAAATAGTCAAATTACATTATCTTAAATATTTTAGGTGTTTGATGGTGATTTTGAATAAGATGAGATTGAGTGTTATGTAAACTTGAAAAGTTTAAGTATATAAGTTGGAGAAATTTGTATATTTAGTTAAACTAATTTTGTTGGGTGAAGTTGTTAGTTAGTTGGGTTGTGAATTGGTTGGTAGGTGTTAATATGAAAGAAAAAGAATGTAAATTTGATGTGTCTGAATAAAACTGGGTAAATTGAGATTATGGAGAATGTGAGAAAGCGAATATGTTTGAAATGTGTATAGATATTGATTTGGAATGTTGGGATGTCTTATATGGAGATTATATGAATGAATCTTCATATTTGTGGTATGAATGTTAATTTTAATTGTTTGGGAGTTGTAAGAGAAGTATGTGGAGTGATACATGACTTTTCAAGAGCTTGTATACTATGAACTCAAGATAAGGATCGCCCTACTTGCCTTTTTAATTGTTTAAATTGCTTTTGTAAAGTTAGAATGCAATCGAAATTATTTGTATGTTGTAAAAGGGTGTATTATGACAAAATATTATTATATGAATATTGCTTATAGGGCAGAAAAAATATATAATGTGAAAATTGCCTATGGGGTAAGAGTAATATATTATGTGAATATTGCCCATGGGGTAAGAATAATATTATCATGTGAATATGCCTACGATGCTGGAAACTAATATGTAATTGTAACTTACCGCAATGACGATAATTGTTATATGATTGAGAGTGATTGCTATGGTGTGTGTGTGTGTGTGTGTGTGTGTGTGTGTGTGTGTGTGAGAGAGAGAGAGAGAGAGAGAGAGAGAGAGAGAGATTGGTAGTTGACCACAACAATGAACATCCACCTTGAAATTTTAATTGATCGCAACCTCATAGAATATGTGAATTTTAAATAGACCGAAATGGGTGAACTTGATAAAACAATAAGTAAGTCGTTTGGATAAAGATTGAATATATATATATATATATATTATTTGGATGGAGGCTATGACATAAAAGACATAATCAGACTATGTTGACAAGGTTAAATGAAAAAGAAAAATGACTCAAGTATGAATTGTGACTACTACAATATTTCGATGAGTACACAATCAATGTTAAACATGAGATGCAATTTTCAAAAAGGAATAATGAAAACAAAACTGAAACACAAAGTGATTTAAAAAGATAGAGGGGATAAAAATTAGCCGAATGAATAATTGAGCATGAAAAATATATAAATGTGTCATATATGGGCAAAATAAATATTTGAATATGAAAATATATAAATAAGTTATAAAGTAGCATAATGAATAATTGAGGATGAAAATTAGACAAATGAGCTATGAATGGGTGTGAGTATTAATGGAGAATGAAAAATAACATGGATGAGCTTTGACAGAGATACTATATGTTGTAGTTGAAAAGTGATATTGACCAGTCATAAGTGACACAAGGAATGTCAAAATAAACAAATAGAAGTAAATGTGTCGGAAAAAACACCACAAGTGACTAAATCAACATACAAAATTAGTTGATTGAAAAAAGGATTTAAAGACATGGAAATAAGTGAAGTGGATTATGAATATGAAATCAATAATTAAGTCAAGATGTGATCATGAGTAAATAAAGGAGAAATTAAATTCAAAATCATTTTGTACTATGAACTAAAAGTATTTGTGATGATTTTATGGAAGTGGTTGAATTAGGATGTAAATGATTATTGTAATAGAAATCATGGTATCAACATCAAATTTTATGAAAGAATACTTATGTGATATTATTTCTATAATTGATAAAATGATCTGTTGAGATGAATTTTTGTATATTGAAAATCTTATTTTATGTTTCTGTGAGTTCTACAAGTGTTTTTCCTTTCCATCCAAAGTATCTTGAGATCATGTTCAGATCTTTTGAACGTTATTTTATTTTGAGAAAATGTTTGTAAAATTAGTCAATATTATAGAATGAAATATTGTATGTCTATTAAGCCAACAATGATGTATAGATTGTAAAAATAATGAAAAACAAGGATGAATGCCTTGTTATGAAAATTATATATATGAGAAGATATTGTAAATTTATTATCTTGTATTTAATATTGTGTATCTTTATTACGTGTTGAGAAAGTAGTAAGTGGTAAGCTTAAGGCTATCTTGTGATATATATATATATAAACAAAATCCTCATTTTTCACGTACATGACAATTAGAAAGATGAAAAACCGCAAAAAAAAGTTCGGGGTGTTATAGCAAGAATTATTACATTATCAGTTACCAATGTCATCTCTTGCAAACAAAAAAAAAACTGCATATTTAATACTTTAAAAATAAAATTATTCATGTGTTATTGTTCAACCCCCGTTCATAACTAGCTCATGGCCTATAAACAATTCATGCTTTTGAAATGAACTATTATCTTACTAGATTTCTATTCAGGCTAAAATGGTTGAGATGAAGTGCAAACCTTAGCCATAACTAGATGTGGTCTCATGTTATATCGCAGGTCTGCATCTTTTTTTATAAAAACAATGTTTAGGAGCAACATGCGTATTTCAAAGAAATAAAATAAAAAAACCAATGACTCGAGTTATAGTCTCGAACAGGTTTAATAAATTAATTCTAATATAATTAGATGAAGAAAAATAGGTAAAAAAAATAAACAAATAAATTTTCTATATAAAAAAGATCAATGACTTGAAAAAAGAACTTTTGAAAGGAAGAAATTGGATAAAAAATGAAAAGAAAAAACAACTTAAACTAACCTAATATAGCATGATAGACAAATAAACCTAGGTAATCTATATCATGGCCCAGGTCGTGAGATCGAGATAACCTGATAGAAAGAAATTGAAGAAAATCATAAAGTTAATTTTCTAAAATAAAAAAAACTAATATCGAACAATGAAATTGAAATAGAAAATAATTCAAAAAAGAAGGTTAACTTGTATTAATTTTTCAAACCCGTAACTCGGGTTATTAGAGTAAAAGCATCACATATGAAAAAATCATAAAGCTCAATCACCATCAAATTAAATGCTAAAGAATAAAATTCGGTGAAAAAAAATCAATTACACAAAAGGATCTAAAATAAAAAATAGTAATTAAAAGAATTATGATGAAAATTAAAATAAAAAATAAATTAGAGGTTAACTATAAATCTTTTATTGGATGGTTAAATTGAAAAGTAAAATAACTTTAACAAAATGATAAAAAAAAATAATAATGAGTACCAAACTGGAAAACAAAATACACCAACTTGGATTGAAGGATAAATTGAAAACCAATAAAACTTTTTAAAAAGTAGCAAAGGAAAAAAATCAAAAGAATAAGAATCAAATTGAAAAAATAAATATCAATATCAAAAATTAGAATTGAAGGACTAAATTGAAAACAAATAAAACTTTTACAAAAGGATAAAAAAAAAACTAGAAGTCAACTATAATAAGGGTTGAAGCTGAAATATTAACAATAAAAAGGACCAACCTATAATTTTAGGGGAGTAATGAGAAAATATGGAGGGCAAACAAAATAAAGGTTGATTGATGATAAATGGTCAAACCCGAATTATTTTTTAAAAAAGTGAAAAACCCAATAGAAAAAAAAAAATCAGAGCTCAATCTCTAATTACATAAATGTTAAAGGATAAACTGAAAAAACATAAGTTTAATAAAATAATAAGCAAACCTGAGCAAATCTCACAAACCTGAGTTAATCCTGAATTTGTGTTCAATCAATAAACTTAATTTCAAACAAGTTTAATATTGAAGGATGAAATCGAATAAAAAAATCAATTCAAAAAATTAACCAAAGTGAAAAAAAATAACAATCAAAACAATGAGTATGAAATCTGATAGGAAAAAAAAATCAATGGAGGGTTAAATCACAAATTTCTTTTGAAGAATAACAATTAAAAGAATGAGGAGCAAATTTGATATATAAAAAATTTAGAGGATGAAATTGGAAAAAATCTAATTTTATAAATTTTTTCATATAAAATAAATAGTAATAAAAAAATAAAGATCAAATCTTAAGGAAAAATAAATTGAAGGGTTGTTTTGAAATTTTGAATAGGAAGGTGAGAAATTAAGAAAGAGCGAGAAAAGAAAAAAAAAAACATTGACCACAGTCACCAAGCCAGAGGCATGTGAGACACACATGCCACCTTATCATGTAGGGTTTCCCATGATAATTCAAACATCAGGGTGGAAGGTGGTGTTTGGTTGTTGTAAGCCTAAAAAAGCATTGCCCATGAGAGAACGCATTGCATGTACATGTCTGACATTTTTTTTTAATAATATTTATATTTATTAAATTATTAAATAGAAAATTATCTTAGCACAAGCATAATATTTTTTTTATTTAAAGAATAATTAAGTCATTTCAATGTGCTTGTAAAATTGAAAAGACTAAAAAGCCCTAGATGCTAGTTTATTTTTATTTTATTTTTTGTTTATAAATATATTTAAGTTATTTTACTGTACCAAAAAATATTTATATTTATTAAATTACTTCTGATTAATTTTATAATCCCTAATAAATCTCATGAAAAGACCATTTTACCTACTAATTTGCAAAACTCAAGATTTAAATTATTGTCCATATTAGAAACTTTTGGATATTACTTTATGTTATGCTTGAGGGAAAATTCACCTACATTATATTATGTTTATTAATCCAACCTCTAGATAGCATTTGTCTAGTTAGAACCTTTGTCCATGAAGATTGAAGTATTGAATACCATGTGCCTAAAAAAAAACAATGTACCGACACTAGTTTCAAAGTTTCCTTTTTTTCTCTTAAGGTAAGAATATAAGTTGGTATCTTTATGGCATTTCCTGCTTCGTATTGCAGCACTCTCCGTCCAAGAAGAATCCGGCATGGAATTTTCCTCTAATGTTATTGTTGTAGAAATGCTAGCCGAAAGTATACACGTGTGTAGCTGCTTTCATGAATCTACTTGTCATATTCTATTCGGAAATAGTTAGGGCCTCATGCATGGTCCTATAAGGTTGTCAAATGAAGAACCTCCTGCCATAGTTCTCCTTGATCCATGATGTCTTGAGAGGGATCCGATGTCCACAGTCACAATAACAAGTTCCCATGTTGTCGGCTGGTCGATTTGAAGTTTGAGAATTGTGGTGGTGAAGGATAAAGAGACAATGAAGATTTAACATGCATGGACTTTAAAATCACCCACACACATGTGGTAGTGTTAAAATTTGGTTTCGAAGATATGAAGATAGTGAGGATAAAAAATATATACGGTTAAAAAAATATGGATAAGAATATTAAAATAAATTTATTTTTATGATAATTCTACAGTGAATTTTTATATTTTCAAAATAAAAGATACAAAAAATTACAGGCTTTCAGAGACAATATTTTTTATTCTAAAATATTCATATAAAAACTCTTAATTTAAAAATTATCTAGCTAAGACATATAAGGATAACAATAGCATATAAAGATAAAAATTGTTATTATCATAATTTTAAAACTAAATCTAGGACAAGACTTAAGTCATAGGTTGAGAGGGTTAGCTCTTATATATATATATATATATATATATATATAAGATTAAAATGATATCGTTTTGACCTCAAAAAAATTCCAAAAATGTAAAGTTTTTTACTTGGGTTTTTTTCTAGGTTAAGACAGATCAATCCTCCTTTTATTTTTTTCATAACTCCTACTATTTAGTTCAATTCTCATAACTCCTACTATTTAATTAAATTAAAAATAAAACAAATCAACACATTATAATGTGGAAGCCTATGCAATTTTTAGGTTCAAATGGTCTTGATTTGAGAAAATATGTTATAAAATAATATAAAACTATTTCTAGAACATCACCTAATGAATAGAGATTCTTTTATGAGAGTTACTAAGTTTATTGGCATATACAGAGCAAATAAAACTAAATTATTGGTCTATGCTACGCCGTGAGTCGGATCAATATTTTTAAAAAGTTAAAAAAAAAATGAGTTGCTTAAGTGGTTTGTAGTAGTAAAAAGAAAATCTAATCATGAACTAAAAACCTAATGCATTTTGGATGACATCATTTTCAAATATGGAGTTGGTGACATATTGAACAATATTGTTTTTAAATATTGAAACGGTAACATATTGAATCGATTTAAGTCAATATTGTAAAATACACAACTTGGATGATGAGACCATAAAAACCCCATAGAAAGTAAATAAAAATAAATTATACAGCTCAATTTCTTATCAACCCAATGTCTTAGGATAAAAATGAGAAAAAAAAACATTCAATTTTTAAAAATAAATAGAACAAAAAAGGATGACTTGAGTCATAAGACCCTGATTATCCCATAAAAATAAATTAAAAAATAATTATGAAGCTCAATCTCTAATTAAAAAAATGATGAAATTAAAAAAATAATTTAGTCAAAAAAATAACCCAAAGAAAAAAAAACAAACATAAGTAAAAAAAATAAGGACCAAAATTGACTTAAAAAATAATAAATCATACCACGAGACTCGAGATGAAGAGAGATAAATGGAAGAGGAAGAAAAAATGGAACATTGGCAAAACACCACCACATATAATCCACCATGAGCCACCATACCTTGTAGCCATCATCAAGAAAATTCAAGAGACATTGTGAAACACCACCTTTTAAGGTCGAAAGAGATCGAATGCACCTTTACAACATGGTGACGCTTCTCACATGTTGGTGTGTGCATTGCATAAGCTAGTTATTCCCTCTTTGGCCGTTCAATTTAGTTCTTTTTTTATTTTAACTTTAAATTTGATCCCTTAAGACTTAATTATTTATATCAGTAAAATTTATTTTTATTTTGTGAGACGAGCATTAATCGCTACCTTGTGTTTTTCCTCGACATCGTGATATCCCTATATCTAGAAAACCAAAACAAACCATTAAGTCCAACCCCAAAAAACTCAATGTGAAAAAATCAAATTAATAAAAAAAATCAAGTGATAAGAAAAGGTTTAAATATCTTTCTCTACCTATTCAATTTAGTGTCTAATGCTAGTTAAAAAAGGGGTTATGTATTTATCCAATCTTCAAACTCAATCTCAAAAGCTTTAACTGCTTTAAATAAATAAAATTTCATATAATTTTATCAAAGTATCAACCAATCCACAAAATATTTTTTCAACATCGTAAAGTTCCCTAACCTAGGCAATCAAAACAAACCACCAAGTTTAAATCTAAATAAATACAACGTTAAAAGAACAAATTGGAAAAAAAATCAAGTGACTAAAATGAAAAAATCTAAAGACCAAAAACAAGAGAAAATATTTTGGAACACTATTACAATCCACAGTGTTTTCTCTCTTGGAGAACAGTGAAAATGCCATACCCATTAGTTTTTTTGTAATTATTAATGTACTTTTTTATTAAGTTTATTAGATTATTAAAGAAACTTAAAAGTTAAACTACGAGGAGAGCTCTTAAAAATAGTCTTATTAAATTAGAAAGAAATTTAAAAGGTGATTTTCACTATAGAAGGAATTGTATCATGTGAGAGGATTTGCTTTGGATTGTAATAATATATTTTTTATCAATTTCTTAACTATGTTAATCAAGCTTTTTTTCTTCTAAGTTTTGCATTGTCTTGGAATTAGATTTTATAATTTATTTTGGTTTCTTTTCATATGGTTATTGTGATGTCAAGAAAAACATTTGACATTGAATACATGCTCGATTTTGATTTTAATGACTATGAAAAAATGAAAATTTGGGACCAAATTTGAGAATGAAGCAAAGAATTATTTATTATAAATCCATTGTCTATTGCCTTTTGCATTTTGTTTTCCATAAGAGTTTGGCAAATATTGTTTTTGTTCCTATAGTTTGATACTTTTTTGTTTTGGTTTAAAACACTATTTTGTTTAATTTTGGTTTATATGTTTGATAGAAGAGAAAGTTGTTAAAAAAATATGGAGGAGATAAAGTCATCAAATGGCTACATTCTGGTGATAAAAAAGAAGTTGTTTTTGGTATCAACAAATTTCATTTAACGAAAAGTTTTTATAGAGATGTTTTGTATCCTCCATCTTGCAAAAAAAAAAAAGTAGATTGGTTTTTAAAGACAGATATTTTTATTTTATTTTCTAGTTTTTTACCAATTTAGAAATGTTTGTATTGATGAGTTGGTTTATTGATATTATAATAATGTTTATTAAGTGTTCTTAGATGAAAAAAAAGTATTAAAATAAATTTTTGGATCCAAACAATAGCCCAATTTTTCAACCACCTTTCTAGTGGTCGAAATTGGATAACTAGACAACATATCATTTGCTTTTTTTTCACACAAAAAAAAAAAAAGAAAGGTTAGTTGTGCAGGCCTAGCCTTGTAGGATCATGCGCATTGCCTTTTCTTTTAATGGTTCAAACGTGTTGGGCCACCTAAACCTAGGTGTCTGATAATATTTTTTTATTTAAACTTGTGTGGGGGGGGTGTTCGAACTACTAGGCATTCAATTTTAAGTGAGATTGATTAAAATAACTAAATTAAAAAAGTTTTTGTGATTTTTTAATAAAATATAGTTTAATTTTTACTTGGTTTTCAAATTCAAATAAGATTGTAACATTTGTTTTTTAATACTAATAGGTATTCTTTTTGTTCAATCCTACATAATATAATTTTTTTCCTTGAATTTTATTCAATATATTTCTTGGGCGTTTCTATTTTTATTGGAGTTTAATTTAATAAAGAATTTGTTCAAAAAAATAAAGTTATTAAACTCAAACGATTTATAACATGTGTTGTGAGATCATATATCTTGGTCTATAATCATCTTCAACTTTTTGACTTAGTCTTTATTTGTGTTTGTAACTCTTTTTTGAATTTATTGGCACATTGATCTTCTTGACTTTTAGAAAAAAAAAATATTGATGTTAGAGACCTTGATTGATGGTATTGATAGGAAACTTGGTATCAGAGCATAACATATCTGACGACCACCTTGAAAAAATGAAGAACAAATTAGGCTCATTAGTTGTGGGCCAAAAGGAACTATAACAATCAATGAAGGCTACTGAAGAACACCTCTTGAAGCATATAGAGAGCATGTTTCCTTTACGCATGGTGGAGGACATGATGATGTCGGGTCCTCTCATAAGCCTCATCGTAGCCACTTGGGAGGAGGCTCCCTCATACCTAAAATCATAAAGTTGGACTTTCCATACTATGATAGCACGAAAGATCCAACCAGGTGGATCTGTCAAGTGGAGCAATTTTTTGAGTTTTAACACATAAAAAAGGCAAAGAAACTTTTCATGGATGGTTACCACTTAGATAGTAATATCCAATTATGGTGTCAACATTTCAAACATCGATAGGAAGATTTCAATTAGGAGGTTTTCAATTACGAATTACATTTTTATTAACCTTCAAAATACCAAAATGTTTTTGGGGATCTCACCAAGCTTAAGCAAACAGGAAGCATCCACGATTACCAAATGGAGTTTGATCAATTGTTACATCGAGCTAGCCATTTATCCGAGGAACAACAAGTTTGGTGCTCTGTTTGTGGATTAAAAGAAGCAATACGAGTTTATGTGCAAGTATGAAATCCAATTTCCTTATCTATTGTTATTGGTCTTGCACAACTATATGAGTCTCGTTCGTATGACCAAAAGAAGGGGGTACATGGAACCTTAAAAGACCCTATCAAACTGAGCCCGACAGAGTTACAAGAAAGAAGGACGCATGGATTATGCTTCAATTGTGATGAAAAATTTTCTCTGAGCCATCTTTATAAGAAGTTACTTTTTAGAGAAGGAATCTTTCCTTCCATTGATGAATCGTTGGATGTGAGTAACATAGAATAGGAAGAGAACATTCTTGAAATTAGTTTTCTTGTTATTTCAGGAAATGCAGCACCACAAACCATGCGCTTCTTTAGGAAAAATGGAGATTATATTGTTATAATATTGGTTGAGCCTAGTAGCAACCACAATTTCTTAAATTCGAGGTTAGCTACTAAAATATGAATTTATCCTACAAGAAAAGGGGAATTTTCAGTACATGCATGTACCGTCCTAATCTTTAGCACAATTGTATCCATACATGATACATATACAATGAAATTAGGGTCAATTTGTTTTATATACAAATGGTCATGTTATTTATTTTACTAAAATTTCATCAGAGTTTTCCCTGTACCTACACCATACCAAATTATCGATCACTTCATACACAACACAACTAACTCCACCACTATATTAGTCGAAACATCATGGACCTTATCACACATCAACATCAATATTTCTCAATATTATCACACAAATTTAGTTTTCCAATATGAACCAGAAGTAATTCTTCTATAGTAACATGAAAACTAAAAACATAAGTTTACAAAAGATTTAAGTGTAGGATAAATAAAAGATCATATTAACTATACATAAAAAGCATACAAGTACAAGATTATACCTAATATAATAGTCTAATCCTAATAGCTATATCAGCCCTTCCCTATAGTGTATGATGGCCCTGCAAAAAAATACATCAAAAAAATAAATAATTTAATACTGCAATTTATAAATTTACTCTAACATGCATAAACAATTTGACCAACTCAAAAACATCATTAATTATTATGTTATAAATATCCAAAATTTCTATTTAATTATAATATCAACTACCATACTATTTTTCAATTTCAAGTCTCATAGTCACCATTACCCACTCATACAGATTCATAGTAACACTAGGAGATATGAACATTGACTTTCATTCAACAATGAAAAAAACATAACGAGAGTTTTCATTCAACAATAGAAACAACAAACAGTGGCTTCTATTCAACAATGAAAATAACAAACAACGGCTTCCATTCAATGATTGAAGCAACAGATTATTAGCTATCATTCATCAACAGTAGCAACACCATCCTTGACTTCCTTCACATAACCAATTTTCCGAACACAACCTTTGTTATTTCTAGCTCATTTCTTTATTCTTTTCTATTTTGTTTTCTTTTTTCCCACTTCATATACCACACTTAATTTTGTTTCAATAAAAATTATCAAATCTAATGTAATTTCAATAAATAAATTATATAATTAAAAGATAAGTCTAGCTGAGCATGTTCCTCTATTTGCAGAAGATGTCACTCTTGGTGCCTCTTCTGAATCCAAAAAAGGTACCATAAATTAATTTTTTATCATTTTATAACATACCACTATTCCTTTAACTTACATCCCACCATACAATTCATCTTCAAAGTCATATTTATCATTTCTTCAACTAACCCCAAGTATACTAAATATTATTCACCTATAAATAATCATTATCCTTTCTTTATTATATCTACTCTCAAATAATCAGATTCAATTACTACTTCATTTTAAATTCTCCCCTCATTTTGTATACGTATAAGGCCATAAGACTTTTTTCTTTCATTTCCTTTCTAATGTTTTTCTTAAATTTTATCATAGTTCAAATTACAATTTCTACATTACAAAACTATTATTTAAACACAACACACTCATTTATATATTTTTATTCATTCCAATACTACAATGAACAAACATTCCAATATGTTAACCAAAATTGATAACATGATCTAATCCCTTTCAAATAATCTCAAAAATAAACTTTACACTAATTCCTTACAATATTAACACATAAACATCAAAAAAATACTTTTTTTTTCTACACTTAGTCGACCACCTCCACTCAAATCCTCACCATGTTTTCTTCTTAATAACATCAATTTTACATATATAACACTTTTTTTCTACATGTTTTAGCATTTCTAACACTTATTTACAAAACCCTTAAATTCTCAGTCATGAACCCTAATTTATATAATTAAAAATTTCATAAAAATCAATGAAACTTCTCAATGACCTATTAAAATGAGCTTAGGCCACCTTACCAAGATTTTCCTCTCCAAATACTAGCTAAATGAAACTTTCCCAAGCTTTCCTCTTCTTTCTTCAACTTATTTACGTTCTCTCTCTAAAACCTTACTTTCTATTCCTTAATCTCACTTAATCAATCCTAAATATGGTTTTTCTAAGAGATGATGTAGAAACTATCATGATCTCACAAGATTTCTCTTTTTTTATCATAAATTTCTCTCTTTTTTTCATAAATTTCTTTCTTTTCTTTCTTCCCTAAATGGCTGGCCACAAAACACACACACACATATTCCCTAAGTTGTAGCAACGGAACCTTAGAAAGTAT
>Ga0325414_1003250_pt1 | contig 16861 bp, 11 predicted proteins | sample PopdelMetagenome_8_FD_206183 | JGI IMG/M metagenome (GOLD analysis project Ga0325414, IMG submission 206183) | Populus deltoides microbial communities from Bellville, Georgia, United States - Leaf-PdKOR-R3 | ecosystem: Host-associated > Plants > Phyllosphere > Phylloplane/Leaf | place: USA... | reverse complement strand
TTTATTTATTAGGTCGGACTCAGTCAAATGCATTTACGTTTGGGCCGGACCCGATCCGGTCCATGAACAGTGGAGATGCTCTTCACTATTTCATGTGAACAGTGGAGAGTGAATTATTCACTCTCCATTGTTCACTTTGCAGAACAGTAGAGACAGAGAAATGCAGAAGAAGAAGAAGAAGAAGAGGAGGAGGAAGAGCAGGCTAACCTGCGTGGCGGCGATGTCTGGCTGGCGATCGAAACGACAGAGGCCAGTGGTGAACTAAGGTAGCTGCTTGACAGTTGGACGGCGATCCTTCTTATTTTTCCTCTGTTTCTGCTCTTTTTCCTTCTCTCTTTCTCTTCTACTTTCTAGAGGAATTGTTGAGATTCTGAGAAGTTTGATATTCCTCCAACAAGTTTTTTTTCTCTTCAAAAATATGTGTTTTATGGCCAAACTGGTCTGTCGATGAAGAATTAAAAAATTAAGATGAATTGTTGTATACAAAGCTCAACTTTTTTATTTTGTTAAATCTCCCGTGCAACCTCAATTTATGATGGTCCTATCAAAACAAAATTAAATTTTAATTTAATCAAACACATATTTCTATGGTTTATACTCAACCTAGCACCCAACTGTATTACCAAACAGCTACAAAACCTTAGAAGGGGACGACTGTTGACATGAAGCAAAAAAAATTTACTACCTTTTAGTTCCAAAGACCCTAGCAGCCATCATCTTTCAACCTCTAGAAGCTCATCTTTCCAAATCTCCCATACCCACTGGACACTAACACTCAGGGGCGGAATTAGAGGGAGCTAACACTGAGGGGAGGAATTTTTAAGAGATCCCCAGAACAAGATGATCTGCTAGCTAGTGAGTTTATGTTGAGAAAGGAGACAACTTCCATTCGTTTCAGTCATGACAATAACCTTTGGGTTACAAGGGAGATTGGATCGTCGGGCTCTGGTTTCCTTAAGATGAAGGTACATGTAGTCCCCTTTCCATTTTCAAACATGAGGTTTTACTGTAAAGGTTTAGGTCGTGGCAGAAATCGGTTTCTTCTTCTGTATTTTTTTTTTTAGCTGCTGAAGCAGGTTGCACCTTCCCTTTTGTATGCTAAGTTTCTCCTTTCTTCTTTGATAAGGGCATTTTAGCTGTTTGCAGTGGCAGGAGGGACCCTTTCCTTTTTTAGCCATAAAACCAACACCTTCGGTTGTAACTGTTGTTTACATGTTTGTTTTATACTTGTCTGAGTTTTAATAAAGTGGGTATTGATTGTGAAGAACTTGGCATTGGAAGGAGGCAATGGAGAGCCTATTTGATTATTATCGTTCTTTTCTCTCACTGACAGGTAAAATGGTTTCTGGTTTGAAAAAACTATTTTATTAAAATTATTTTTAGTTGAAGTTGGTTTAATATTTATATATATTTGATTAAAATTATGGTTGAAATTAAGGTTGAATAAAAAATAGTTTAATGTGTTTGGTTAAAAAATTTATTTTCAAATTGAGTTTATAAAATAATTTTATATATATATATATATATATATATATATATATATATATATATATATACATTGATGGTTTTTAATTTAAATATTATAGATTTAAGTACTGTTATTACATCATGAAATAAATATTACTTATATCAAATATTTTTTATTGTTCCATTAAACTATCTACAATTTCATCATGTATGAAATTCATCCGACAAAGACTACAGTTTTCTTGGTTTCTTAAGCGCGCAACATTATCAAGTAAAATATCATCAGGTTCAAAATTCGAATTGCGATCAAATTCTGCAAATGCTACGTCATCAAGCAATCTCTTTCTAATTTTTCAAATAAAACACAATTAAAAATAAAATAAATATTAAATTTTTTTTTACTGAATCGGATCTGGTTCAATATATTTAGCTTTGGACTAGACCCCGTCCAGCTGGAAAAATCCAAAGACTTAAAAACCAAAATCATGGTACAAAAAATAATATATAATTATAGTAGAGCTGGAAGGGAACAAAGATGGAGATCAAATACCTTGAACAGGAGACGAAAATAAAATCCAGAGATGAGATGGGAAGGCAAGCAAGAGCATATAAATGGTTCGAGATTTAAGATTTGCAAGGATTAATAAATAAAAAGGAAAGAAAACAAATAATAAAGCTCTGCAAAATTATGTGGAGTGCCTACGTAGCTGCGGCTATGTTTTATTTAAAACATAATCTGCAACCGTTTGGTAATAATAAAAATCACTTTACTGTGCATGAGGTTCACGTGTTTTTTGCGTTTAAAATGCTGGAAAGAAAAAGCTACGACAACCGGCTTTGCATGCACTGTAGCGGATTAAAAACCAGCGGACAGTGCAATTCACTGCACTGTTCACGAGTGAATTGCACTGTTCACTTGCATTGTTCGCAGGTTTTTTTTAAGTGTGTTAATTGTATTAATTTTTTTAAAAAAAAACTAGTTTATAGAATTAAATTCATTCGCGATGTGAACAATATTTTTTTCTCGAAAAACTAGTATAGAGTGAATTAAATTCACGCGCACAGTAATATCAATTTTATATCTGATAATATTTTATCTAATTTTATTACACGCTCAAAAAGTTATGAAAACTGTAGTTCTTATCGGATGAATTTTGGACGTAATGGAATTACAAATAGTTTAATGGAATAATAAAAAATATTTTATATAAAGTATTATTTTTTTCATGATGTAATAAGAGTAATTAATTTTACAATATTTAAATTTAAAACCATCAATATTAACATATTTTTTAAAAAATTATTTTATAACCTCAATTTTAAAAGCATTCTTAATCAAACACATTAAACTACTTTTTTTTCAACCTCAATTTCAACCACAGTTTTAACCAAACACCTATTTTTTCAAACCAACCTCAACTAAAAATACTTTTTATAAAACAACTTTTTTAAAACCAAAACCACAACAGCTACCACAATACTAAACACACTCAACGTTATATAATAAATGCAGCCGCAAACGCTTAGCCAAACGAGCTGATTTCGGGCTCCGGGCCTTCCTCTTGTTTTTTGAAGATCACATCATTTTGGCTTTTGATTTATGAGAGCCCTCACATTTTTTTTATTATTATCAGCAAAATAATCATGGCCAAGTCCATGGAAAATAATAATAATAATAATAAATTTATTCTTGCATGTTTTTAACATTCTACAAAAAAGCTATCGTTTTAGTATATTTTTTTACACGCCAAAAAAAAAAGCTAAAAGATATTCTCTTGCATGTTTTAATCATTTTATAAAAACAATTTGGCATGCATTTTTAAATTTTATATCAAGTTTATAAAGTTTATAAGAATTTGATTAAAATTAAAAGACTCATTGGACGAAGTAACAAATCTTCAAAGAATAATAACTCAGCCTTGTTTTTTTATTTTCATTAATCAGAACAAAAACATTTTGATCCTTAATTTCAATTTTTAATGTTAGCAGATTCATAACGTTCCATTTCATGAAACATTAAAAAGAAAATAAATAAAATATATTCATTGATGTTAAAGTTAAAAATATTAAATTTTAAATAATATTTAATAATATCAAAATTAGAAATATTATTGGACAAAATATTTTTAGCTCAATATTTATTGACGCTAAATATTTTTAGCCTAATATTTAAAATAATAAAAGAAGCGATGAATGATTAAATCCTATTTTCAGTAATTACATGGTCTTTCACTGTAATTGGCTTTATTGTCTATATACTATAGATAATCTAAAGGAAGGGGCTTGGAAAAACAACATCTATAATCTTGTGGGATTGATTTTTAAAAAAATAAATAAATAATTGTATATTATTGTTATGTTCCTCTTTGAGCTTTTCTGGTCAAATGATTCAGTTCTTCAACTTTTCTGGATGCTGCAGATTTTTTCGTGGATTGAAAGCTAAGCAGTACAGGTTGATTCGGTTCATCTGCATTACGATGGCAAATTCATCAAGGAACCTGGTGCCATGATCATGGAGCACAAAATCCACAATTTCGTCTTCGAATCTCAAATCAAATCCGTTTAATTAATCAAACTGTTAACATTCACTCGCATTTCACATTTAAAAACATTGCATGAGGATGCGTTTATACTGGAATTTCAATAAAATTTAAATTTATTTTTTTAAAAAAATAAATTTTAAATTTTTTTTAATGTTATGTCAAAAATATTTTTTAAAAAATAAAAAATATATTGTTTTAATGTATTTATCAAAAAAAAATATTTTAAAAAATAATCGTTACTACACTATTATACATTCCAAAATAGTATACTTTGTTCATACACTCGAGCAATTAGAATTCATGATTTATACCAATAAATCAATTTGAAATCTGATAAAACTATTGAAAGTGATAAAATTGACTAGTTGAATATGCCCGTTCAAGTTAGGGGTGAGCAAAAAAACCGAATAACCGAGAAATTAAACCGGAAAAAAAATAACCGAAAAAACCGAATCGAAAAAAACCAAATTAACCGATTAGAAAATCACAAAACAATTCCGGTTCGGTTCGGTTTCGGTTTATAAAGTCTGAAACCGATTAAACTGAACCAAACCGGTTCAACCAGGCCAGCACTTAAAAAATACAAGTATAAATAGCTTCTAACCCTAAACCTAAACACATTCTCACCCCTCAGCCGCCGCCCCCTCTCTTCTCTTATCTCTCAAATAACAAATCTTCCATGCTTTCAAATCTTCATTTCTTTCTACCTGGCCACTTTAAAATGAAAATCAAGGCCTTTCATGAAGGAAGTCAGCCACTCATCTCAGGGACATACCCTGAACTTTAGCTTGAGCCCTTCCAGTAATCTTTGCTTTGTGAATGGAATGACTTTGTAGTTTCAAAAGGTGGAGCAGATCTTGGTCTTATGGACTGCCTTTCTAACCTTTCTGAATATTGACCCTCACGATTTTTTCTTCTTCCCTTTTAATTTTCCAATCTTCCATTGGCCGGTTCATTAAAGTTGGCTTCATTAGGACTACTGAAGTTTCTTTGGTTAGTTTGATTTGTTGGCTTCTTGGAACGCAAAAGGCATTTGAGTTGGAGAGCTTTGAGGATATGTTTAAGGGTTTCAAGATCTTTCGATGGGGATTCAATCCCTTGCATTGTGTTTGTTTAGTTTCAATCGGTTTGAACCGGTTTGGAAGGGAGAAAAACCAAACCAAACCGAAATTAATCGGTTTGAACCGGTTTTTGGTTCGGTTCGGTTCAAAAACTAAAAAAAATCGGTTTGGTTATTTATTTTGGTTCAAAACCGAACCGAACCGAAAATGCTCAGCCTAGGTCAAGTCTAGAAGTGGTGGCAAGAAAATGAAAAAAATAAATTGTAGTTTGGAGGATTTTAACTAAATACTTACACCTTAATTTCATTATTTTTAGATGGGAATCTACTCCTTTATTTTTATCCATTTGGCACTGACAGAATTTCTTACAATACCAGTTTTATAGTCCACGCTATGCCAAAGGTAGAATTCTACAATAATTTTGAACAAAATAAAAGAACATGTTCATATTGTGGATGCATGATTTTTTTCAATTAAGACACAGATATGTTGTTTACACTTAATAGAAAAAATTAAAAAAATATACATGAATCAATAAACTAAGAAAAAATTGTTAACGTTAATTAAATACTATAATGAAATGCTATTTTTCCACCTAAAAGTAAAAGAAATGTCCATATGCTATTTTTTTTTAACAAATTAATTCTAATGTTTAGCCACTCGATTAAAATTCATGATTTATAATGATAAATCCATTAAAAATAAGATAAAAATGGTAAAATTGACTGGATGGGTTTATCAATTCATAGTGCAAAACAAATCAAGAATTATCCATCACACATTCTTAGCAAAAGGATTAATATTCAAACATTAATAAAAGCAACAACACTAATCCATATATTGAAACTTCATATTATAAAATGTAATAATCTAACATTAAAAATCACTAGCTATTTTATATCCTTCAATCAACGCAACTACTTTGTATAGAGTGTTGAGAGGATCTAAATATACCCATCTGGATTTAAAAGATGGCATAAGTTAGCCAAAATACATATTCATTTTAAGACTAAAAAAATATAAATATATCGCAATAAAATCACCTATGTTTGCGTTAAGGGTTACAAGGATTTGGTACTAGCAATTTTGCCACTTTATACATTTTTTGAGCCTCTTCTACCACTAATACTGATCCCCTTTAAGGTTTGCCAACTTTACCACTACTTTAACCTAAAATATATTTAGCATTGTTCTTTTAGTAAGTTCTAAGTGTAATTATTACATCTAATTATTAAAACTCTTTTCCTTATCATATCATGTTGATCTTATCATTTTTCCCTTCTGAGATTGTTTCTTAATCTACCAACAGGCCTTTTCAAGTTGGGGAGAAGAATTACATCTTCTTTTAGTTCTAGATCAGCTTCAAGCAATGGATGCACAACCTTATAATATGCATTTCTAAAGATTTCTACACTATAGCATGTATGATAAACATCCTCAAACTCAATCATATTATTTAACCAATTCAAATCACTAGCATCCATAACTCCAATATCCTTTGTATAATTTCCAAAACCAAGCTATGTGTAAACTTTGGATACATCCTAAAATCTAGTATTGAGTTTTAAATCTTTTTTTCTTTAAATCGACATAAATATACCTTATACAATACCTATGTGAGGCCTCAGGCAATATCTCTACAACTACTTAAGTAGATTTTGCAACCCATTAAAAAATAAAGTATAGTTAGACACTAAAATACACTATAAAGATCACACATAAATTTTATTAAAAACATAAATTACCTTTTATATGGTGACATTATGTAAAAAGGTTTCTAATGTATGCCATGCTTAATCGATCCCTATTATAGAAATCATTTTCATGTGTCATTATTTTAAAACTCAATAACACCATAGCAATAAGAAACAAACCATTGTTTTCATCCAATGCCACCACAAACAAAAGCACTCCTTCATAGAGAACCTTGAGATGACAACCATTTATACTAATGAATGGTCTGCATTCATTTATAAACCCCTCTTTCATCTCTTTCAATTAGATATAAACTCTTTGAAACTTCCTTGATGAATGCACTTTTAAGTTATAATTAGGGTCAAACTCTAAAAACACATCTGACCTTGGAATATATTGTTTAAGTAGTGGTATATATATATCAAGATATTCTCTTAAAAGATTATTTGTGGCTACCCTCAATAAAAAAATTTGCATTGGTTTTTGTTCAGCATAATTGCATTGGCATTGGTTCAATACCAAACTTATCTTATACAATGGTATTGAGTGCTTCATTTGAGATATTTAGATTAACACTAATTATAGATAACGACTTATTTGTAATTCATTTTGCATTGACAACTTTGATAGTTGTTGGGCTAATACAACTATATTTCTCCCTTAATGACTTAACCATGAATGTATTTGAACCGAGAATTAGAGAATCATATATTCTCCAAGAACAATTTTCACCCATATATTTTTTCGCAACCTTTTATTTCTTATTAATATACTTCTTCAAGTGATAACTATGACTTATTTCATAATCTCTAAGCACATCTCTAAATTCATTGACATTATTGAATACTGGACACTCTTTAAACTCACTGAAATCATTAACTCCAACCTTAAACTTATCACATTGGTATGATCAGTCTTCATCTTTCTAAGTTTTTTACCCCGACTAATAATGTCCTCATCAACAAACTCATCACTATTATCATTGTCAAACTTTTCAAAAACTTCAATAACATTATAATCACTACTAACTTTTCATTCATTTTTTGAATCTAAAACACCATTGACAATTTCCCACTAATTAATATATTTCTTAAAGTGATAACCATGTTTTTCATAACATTATTATTTTTTTGTGCTAATTATGTTAAATAGTAGTAAATTATAGTTAATAGAATGTTAATTACATCAATCCATCATAAAACAATAGGGTTTTTTTAAGGTTTGCACAAAAAAATTACTAACTATTTTCAATAATGGTCTAACATAATAGAAGTGTTTATTGAACAATAATCTATGTTTTAAGAAAGATTAATCAATTAGGGTTTTCAGGAATAATGACTAGTTCAAATGAAAATTAGAGGTTTTTTTAAGTGTTCAATTAAACAATAATAAAGATACCCACTAATCAAATCAAGTATTTTATGTTGATTATGTCGATTCAAGAAGAATAAGTCTATTCTATAGGGTTTTATAGTCTTTTTAGGATTGAAGTTGCAAAAAACAAAATCAATGTTTTTTTTTTAATGTACAAAGATAATAAACAATTTAATAATCACTCTTTTACAGCACACATAATGCATTATCATTGATTTCTAAACCATAATTTGGAGAGAGAAAAAAAAACTTAAAACATACTTGTTAAACACTGATTTGTGGACAAAAGATGTTTGATATTCAACAACTCTCAAGAGCTTACCATGCTGAACAAGAAATTCTTGAGATAAATTAATTAAAGTTGAAGTTTTTGTTCTTCGATTTGGTAGAATGAAAAAGTTCTTTATTGTTTTTAATCGAGAAGAGAGAGAGAGAGAGAGAGAGAGAGGTGACCTGATTATTAGTGTGTGTTTTTATAATATATACGAGATGATTTGCCCGCGCGCAGCCGCGGGCTTATAAAACAAATGCACTTGATAGTGTTATAATTGTAAACCAGCGCTAGATAAGTAATAAAAATTAAAGGTATGATGGAGCAAATATTTCATGACGGAAAAAAAAGTTGTGTTGGTGATCAAAAACTTAGAGACTGAACAAAATGATTTGTAGCAATCTACAGTGTTTTGTGAGGAAAGATACAGTGCTTTCTCCATATGATTTAGCTTTTCAGTTAATAAAAAACAAAAAAAAATACAAAGCTAAATTCTCTACCAACTTAATATTAAAAAAAAAACAACAAAGATAATTTTGGAAGGAAAAAAACCCATGAGAAAAGATGTTGCAGTAATTGACAATGTTTTGTGAGGAAAATTATAGCGTTTTTCCTAATAAAATAAACTAAAAAACTATTTAGAGAAATATTATAGCAATCCACAGTGTTTTGTAAGAAAAACTACAACGCTTTCTTCATATGATTTAGCTTTATTGTAATTATAATTCTTAACCAACTCAATATTAAAAAAAAAATCGACAAAGATAATTTTGGAAAAAATCATAAAAAAATCACATGGAAAAACGCTACAACAATTCACAGTGTTTTAAAGAAAAAAATAACAAAGCTAAATTCTTAATCGGCTCAATATTAAAAAAAAATCAACATAGATAATTTTAGAAAAAAAAAAACAAACACCAAAAAAAGGGGAAAAAATCATATTGGAAACACTATAGCAATTCACAGTGTTTTGTGATGAAAGCTATAGTGCTTTCCCACATGATTTAGCCTTATTTGTAATGACTTGTAATTGTAATTCACAAATAACTCAATATCAAAAAAATAAAATTGAAAAAGATAATTTGAAAAAAATTATAACAAAAAAAACTATGCGGAGAAACACTGTAGCAATCCATAATGTTTTATGAGCAAAGCTACAATACTTTCCCCACATGATTAAGCTTTATTACAAAGTTAAATTTTAACCAACTCAATATTTAAAAAAAATAAAATGAACGAAAATGATTTTGGAAAAAAATATTACAAAAAAAGAAAACACAAAAGAAACTGGAAAAAAACTATGTGAGGAAAAACTGTATCAATCCATAGTGTTTTTTGAGGAAAAACTTGTATTTACTTGTAATTACAATTCTTAACCAACTTAATATTTAAAAAAAAATTGACAAAGATAATTTTAGGGGAAAACATAACGAAAACAGAAAAAAACATGTGGGAAAAAACATTGTAGCAACCAACAGTAATTTTCGAGGAAAGTTAAAGTACTTTCCTCACATATTGTAACTGTAATTTTTAACCAGCTCAATATTAAAAAATAAAATAGAAAAAAAATGGAAAAAAGAATGTTTTATAGAAAAAAAAATTACAAAACTAAATTCTCAATCAGCTTCATATTAAAAAAAATCAGAAAATATAATTTTAAAAAATAAAGAAATTAAATAGAAAAACTATGTGGAAAAACACCGCAGCAATCCACAGAATTTTCAAGAAAAAAATTACAAAGTAAAAATTTTAACCAGGTCAATATTTAAAAAGTAAAATCAACAAAAATAATTTTGGAAAAAAAAAGAAAAAATAAATGGAAAAAAGAAAAATTAGGAAAGTTAAAAAAAAAGTAATTTTGAAAAAAAAATTGAAAAAAAAAAGAAGTGGGGAAGAATCACTGTGGATTACTGTTGTAATCCACAGTGAAATGTGTGTGGGGGAACAGTTAAAAAAATCGAAAAATATAATTTTAAAAATAAAGAAATAAAATAGAAAAACTATGTGGAAAAACATAGCAGCAATCCATAGTATTTTCAAGAAAAAAATTACAAAGTAAAAATTTTAACCAAGTGAATATTTAAAAAGTAAAATCAATAAAAATAATTTTGAAAAAAAAAGAAAAATTAGGAAATTTCAAAAAAAAAATAATTTAAAAAAAATTGAAAAAAAAACAAAAAAAGGGAAAAGTAAAAAAAAAAAAAGAGGAGGGGAACAATCACTGTGGATTACTGTTGTAATCCACAGTGAAATGTGTGTGGGGGAGAAAAAAATTACAAAGTAAAAATTTTAACCAGATGAATATTTAAAAAGTAAAATCAATAAAAATAATTTTGAAAAAAACAAAAAAAAGAAAAATTAGGAAAGTTCAAAAAAAATAATTTAAAAAAAATTGAAAAAAAAAAGGAAAAGTAAAAAAAAAAAAAGAGGAGGGGGAAGAATCATTGTGGATTACTATTGTAATCCACAGTGAAATGTGTGTGGGGGAACAGTAATTCCCCCACACCATTTAGTATATTAGTTAATGGGGTTCTTTTAGTTTTTTTGTTTTATCAATTTTAAGAATTTGGATTGACCAAGATGAAAAGTGTAATTTTAAAAAACTCGATAGACAACTTCAATTCAGTCTATTTTATAGGATGTCATGTGTAATTTTCCCTAAAAAATTAACTACTATTGAAAAAATGTGAACTAAAAAATTCCAAAAAAAAATATATGAGAAAGGGTATTAATGAGAATTTAAAAAAATCTAATGCAAAGGAAAACAAATAAAAATAAAAAAAATATTTAAAAAAGATGAACTAGATAATAAAAAAGGAAGGAGTATGAATTAAAATTTAAATAAAACAACATATGAAAAGTAAAAAAAAAAAACATAAATAAAAAGATGAAGGGTGTTAAATAAAAGTTTTAAAAAATCAAAATTAAAAAAATGCTAGGCGTTGTTAGGCTAACAATCCAAACTTGCACGCTTCACCATTTAAGAGACTAGATGCGCTTGAGCTGATTTAATTGTTCTTATTTGGTTACAAGAAGCGGATGAAAAAGAAGAAGTAGATGACCTGTTATGTACAAACCATGTTTTCGACCATCAGATTGGTGGTTAGACAATCAAGCAAGGGTTTTTTAAGACATGTATTTATTTTTTAATTTATTTTCACTAAACAACACCTAATAAACTTTTTTATAGTGTAAATGAACTAATTTATCAACTCAAAACATCCTAAAATAGACAAAGAGCATAAAATCAAATCTGAAAAAACAAATCCTCCTCTTTCATTGAATTTTGTTTTTCTTTGACAAATTTAAATCATAAATCGATAGGTGTTCAACAGGTGGTGGTGGGCATATTCCTTCCCTAGCCTGAGCGGCAGAACGTACTCCCAAATAAGAAAAAAAGTGTGGTTGTTCAATCCGGAACAATAATTAGATTGATGAATGGAATCTTTGACTACATCAACGACGTTAGCAAAAAGCAAAGAGGCATATGTAACAGCGTTGCCATTTGCAAAGAACAGGGAGCTCTTACGACTTACTACAAATAATGGCCAGCGCTGGTGGCCATGCAGCTGCAGCTTCAACCTCAAGTGTGGGATTTCAATCTTTGTCTAACAGCCACATATCTAATTCTCTCCCTTTTCATTTCTTTCACTTTTGCTCTTCCTTCTGCCTCTTCCTTCTGCCTCTCTCGAGTCAATGGAGATGGATGCGAGTAGTGCTGATGATGGGCGCATCAGAACAGGTAACCAAGTGCCAGGATATCATCTTAATCTGCTAGTATAAACTGTTTTTTCTCCTCTGGAAATCTGGTGATTTTGAAGTTAGTGAACTTGATATGCTATAATATTCATAGAAATCTTTCACCATCTTCGTTTCCTTTTCACCTTCTCCTTTTATTTCTTTCAGTTTAGTTTGTTGTAGGCATTCATCATCTGATATTATTTTGTTTTACTACCATGTTTATGAGTTTAGTTTGTTGTAGGCATTCATCATCTGATATTGTTTTGTTTTACTAACGTGTTTATGAGTTTTAAGAGATGTTTGATGATGATGAAATTAAGATTCATGCGGGATTGAAAATCAAAATTGAAAGAAGAAGAACTACATTTGACAAACAAAAAAAAATGCCCCATGTAGATTTTGACACAAAAATCTTAGTTTGATCCTTAAATTTTAGATTTTTGATCTTTTGATTTTTGATATTTTAAAAATTTATATTTCTTTATCAAATTTTATTTTCTTTACATTTTTAAGAGAGAGAAAATACTTTGATAGCCGTATTATAATGGTATAAAAAATCAATTTTTATGTCAATAAATTTTATCATTCTGATAAGAGTTCAATGAATGTAATGTTTTTTTATAACTATATTATATATATATATATATATATATATATATATAAAAGATCAGGATTCCTTTAGTTTTTCTATGAATTTAAAATTTGTTTTTTTGAAGATATTTTAGGGTTGGAAATTAATTTATCAATATTACCGAGGTGGTTTCAAATAAACATAAGCTGAAAATGAAGTTTTAAGGGTTCAAAACTTTATATCCGATTTTTTTTTTTCTCATCACCGTAGATGACAAAAAAAAAACTATCAAAGAGGCAACTTGTCACGTTGTTTTAAAAAATTTGGACAGAATGACATCAGTTCTTGAGAAGGAATTAAAAACGTGCTAGGCGTGGACTTGGGCTTCCACGCCTAGCGCGCCGAGCTTTTTTATTAAAAACTAAGTGTGTGGGCCTGATTTTTATGCCTAACAATGCTGGATTTTTTTTGTTTTTTTGTGAGTGTTTTTTTCCCTTTATATTGATTTTTTTTTATTTAAATAATGACGGATACCTTCTCTATCTTCTTTTTAAATGTTTGGTTTAAATTTATTTTTTAACTAGTTATTGACCTTTTTATTTATTTTTTATTTTATAATCTTTCGAAGAGATTAGTTTAATTTGGTTTTAATATTTTTTTTCCTTTTACATTTTATCTAAAATTAGTTGTATTTGTCTTCTGTTTTTATAAAAATAAAAATTCTTTGTTATTAGCAATGACAAATAGCCTTTAAGATAAAATAAATAAAAATGTATATAAAAAAAGGAAAACCAATATAAAACATTTACATGTGCATCTATTTTTGAATTTCACTATGAAGATTAACTTCTCACTTTAGTATGAAGATTAACTTCTTGTTTTAATATTTAACTAGTTCATTACCCCGCGTTTCACCGCGAGTTGGACCATTTTTTTAAAAAACATAAAAAAGTCAAGATTGTGGGGATTCTTTGAAAATATCATTAAACTCGGGCAAACAAGTTAATTTTAAAACCTCTCGACCCAACTATTTATTTAGCTCGAGTTTCTAATTAAACCGAATCGGAGTTAACCAGATGTGAATTAGTCGATTTTACAGGTCTAAACACAACGAATAAACATGACTTGCCTTTAAAAAAAACTTAAAGATGCTAATTTTTTAAATATTAAAACAATATCATATTGAATGGACATTGTTCACCTTGCGACCTGGATCATGAATTCTACATAGTGACGATGACATTTTGAATCACACTCTGTTTTATTGAAACTATTTTACTTATATGATAAAAAATAGATGCTCACGATATCGACTATCAACCCGAAAATAGATGTTTGTTTGAGATCGTCATAACTATATAAAAAACAAACAAAAATAAATCATGAAGTTTATTTTCCAACTAATCTAATATTTAAAGATGAAATAAAAAATTAATTAAAAACAATTAAAGGAATAAAAAAAAACCAGATAGGGTTTGGTGGGTAAACCCTCCAAACCTATGAATCGAATAATCTAGGTCAACATATCAAATTGCGAACAAGTTCATGGACATCACTAGGATTAATTGTTTGTTTTTTAAGTTATTTTTTTATTTAATTATATGATAACAAAAATAGACAATTGTAAAATCAAGCACCAACAATACCGAAACTTGTTTTTATATTACAATAACCTCATAGAAAGATAAACAAAATAAATTATAAAAGTCAATTCAGAATCAAGCCAATATTGAAGGATAAAATAAATAAAAAAACTCGTTAAATCCACGAACCTGATTAACCTGTCAAATCCACAAATAAGTTTATGGGTTTTATAAAGTTTAATAACATGGTTTTTTCTGAAAATATTTTTTTTTAGTTCAATTAAAAACAAGGTACCCCGTCAATATGTAATAACTATATAAAATGCAAATTAAAATAAATCATCAATTTTAAATCCCAATAAACACATAATGTTAGGACTAAATTAATAATAAAAAAAATATCAATAATCAAAGAAGAAATGATCAAAACACACAAAAAAAAAAGAATGAATTTCTATTGTAATCCACAATGTTTATGGGAGTCGAGTAATAGTGATTTCTCCACACCCTTTAGTTTTTGTTGTAATTAGTATTAACAACTTTTTATTTATTTATCAATTCATATATTTTTAATTTATTTTATAAATAATAAACAATATCTTTTTATTTTTCCATTAAAAAAATATGATATATAAAAATACATTTGTTTCATTCTCTTGTATTTAAAATCCTACCTGTAATATATGAGTAACCTCCCAATTTATTACTTATTCCTCGGAGTAGGTCTCAATCTATTTTTTGTCAATTGGATCCCCACCATATCAAAAATCGTCAATCGAGTCACCCGTCTAAATTCTTTGTGAGCGTTTTACCCCCAAAAAAATCTTTCGAAAAACGAAGTCGTTTGATTGTACAAAGCAGGTTCTTTAGATGGAAAACATTACCGGATTTAGAATAGGAGACCTAATTGATAAATAAAATAGGCTGGAGGCTTATTTGAGAATCAATATATGAATTAAATATTAAGAATTCGTTTGTTTTTATGTTTAAAAATATTTTTGAAAGAAAATAAAAATTTTTTAATTTTTTTTTTGTATTTTTAGATTGTTTTAATGTGTTGATATTAAAAATAATTTTTTTAAAATAAAAAAATATTATTTTTATAAAACAAAATTAGCAAAGAGAATTGAAAAAAATAGATATTCATATCATAAGATTATGTAAGGATATGTTTGGAAACACGGTTAAAACAATGTTTCTCACAGATTTAAAATTTATATTTTTTTGTTTAAAATTAATTTTTTATATATATATTTTTAGATTATTTTGATATATGTGAAAAATAATTTTTTTTTAAAAAATATATTATTTTAATATATTTTTAAAAAAACTTTAAACCACCGATATCACATTCTGCATATCACACAAGATTTCGAAGAACCTTGATTTTTCAAAAACTGCAGAAAGTGAGACCAGGTTAAAGATTGTAAACCCATCTTCGTGTTGATTCTTTGGACTCGTCAAGCCATAACATGCTCTGACTAATATTTATCATGCTTGTACAGGGACTGTGTGGACTGCAACTGCCCATGCCTTCACAGCTATTGTCGGTTCTGGAATATTGGCACTGCCATGGAGTGTTGCTCAACTGGGTTGGATCCTCGGACCATTTTTTCTGGTTTCCTTTGCTGCTGTTACATATTATATAGCTATCCTTTTATGTGACTGCTATAGAACTCCTGACCCTGTTAAAGGAAGGAGGAACTACACGTATATGGATGCTGTCAGAGCACTATTAGGTTCTTGCTCTTCTTTCTTCTTCTAATTTGCTTTCTCTACACTCCTTTTTGGTATTTGATAAGGAAGCAACAGTATGATTAGAGTTTTTAAATGATCTAATTTGCAGATCTTACTGGTGCAGGTCCAAAACATGTACTGATCAGTGGTATAATGCAATATTCTATGCTATGGGGAATAATGATTGGCTTCACAATAACAACTGCCATTAGTACAGCGTGAGACTCTTCCTCGCAAATTCTCGCTGTTTCAATTTACAGCTTCAAAAATTGATGAGCTGATTAGTGTTTTTTGTTCCTATTGTTTTTACCATTTGGGTTTGAATTTAACAGGACAATGAAGAGGTCAGCCTGTATCCATGAGAAAGGCGCTAACGCAAAATGTAAGGTGTCCGGAAATACATACATGCTTGCTTTTGGGGCGTTGGAAATTCTTCTATCTCAATTTCCAAACTTGGAAAAAGTAACATTTCTCTCAGTAATTTCAACACTGACCTCACTTGCATATGCACTCATTGCTCTGTGTCTATCCATTGCAAAGTTCTCCATCCAACATGAGGCTAAAGGGACTATAATGGTTGCCATGGCCGGCGAGGACTTGGCTACATCCACCAAAATCTGGCAGGTCTTTCAAGCTCTTGGTAATATTGCATTTTCCTACACCTATTCCATGCTGCTACTCGAAATTCAGGTTTTGCTCTCTCCCCTAAAATTCCCTTTTGCTCTCTCCCTAAAATTCCCTTTCAATTGATAAACAAATTTTTTGATGGACATTATTTAAAAAATAAAATTAATAAATTTCTGTGAAGGACACCTTAA
>Ga0325414_1003247_pt1 | contig 16864 bp, 16 predicted proteins | sample PopdelMetagenome_8_FD_206183 | JGI IMG/M metagenome (GOLD analysis project Ga0325414, IMG submission 206183) | Populus deltoides microbial communities from Bellville, Georgia, United States - Leaf-PdKOR-R3 | ecosystem: Host-associated > Plants > Phyllosphere > Phylloplane/Leaf | place: USA... | reverse complement strand
ACTTTTTAAAATTTGCTAAATATATACTGTAATATCTTGCAATTGTAAAAATATATAAACAATAAATTATAACAAGGAGAAAGTTGAGAGATTATGAAAAAGGAATTTGAATATGAAAAGCTAGAGTGTTGTGGTAAGTCAGCACATTTAAAAAAATTATTTTGTAAAATAATATAGGCGCAAAAATAATTAGAAAGTCACAATTAATATCTATGACATAATGCAACTAGCGTGTCGTAAATGGTATAAGTGATTTTTCTAACATAGATGGTATAGATGACTTTTTTAATAAAGATATTCTGAAATAGACTATTCTGTCATCAACTTTAAATCAAAAGAAAAAACAATTTACACAATCATAAATAATTAATTTTTTAGCATCAAAATATAGCTCATATATAAAATTTAGACGGACAATTAATATAACATAATATTTTATTAAAAATTAAAATAACTATACTTTTATTCATAATTTTCATAACATATAATAACATGTAATTATATCTAATAATCTCCCCAACTTGTTGAAGGGTCTGAAGCACTCGTGTATGAGTCTGGAGCATCATCCCAACTCGTCCAAATCGAGGACGAGTCTATAATGTTCATGCAAGTTTGAGGAGGACTAACGACATCCCAGCTCGTGGATGAACTTGGGACACTCGTGGATAGGCTTGGGATGGTTGTGGACGAACCAACATCCCAACACTTCCATGATAAGCAATCTCATCTTCTGCTAATGTTGTTTCAATATGCTCAACCTCCCCAACCTTATGAAGTCCACCATGACATAAAATTAAGCGTAGTGTTGGCCACAATATGTCCCTTTCCATTGAAATCTTCACGGATAGTCGTTGTTTTCTGAGCTTCCCGTACCAAGTAATTAAGCTATATACATACATTAAAAACCAATTAGTAGTCATCATTCATAATAAAATTAGTAGTCATCATTATTAAAAACCAATTAGTAGTCATCATTCATAATTAAATTAATCTGGTATTTAATAAATGTAAAACAATATTGCATATCAATCAATTATGTCTTGGATATTAGGGGCATAGTGCATCGAATTTCATGGATGATTTGGGAAACATGACAAGGTCGATGTAATGAAACGTGTAATGAATAGACACCATGTCATATAGGCATTTATATCAATTGTCGGATGTCACTCCTCAAAAACACGATCTCTATTGGCATCCTAAATATTAAATGTAAGATGCATGAATTACCAATCAGTTTCCCTCACGCCTACCCTAGCGACTAATACTGTGGAGCTCATCTCCGGTATCAACATATCTGAAATATGCTAAGATAGTCCAAATCAACACATTACCCGATTTAGACAATGTATCTTAACAATATCAAAGCAGTGTAACAAGACTTATGCTAACCAAATATCATATCCCTCACGACATATTGGCAAAAATAAAAGTATTAAGTCCTCTGTATAAGACATCTATAAAGCCTATTAGAAACATACAAATAACTTATTTCAGATTAACACTCAAATAAAAAAATTAAATACATATGTGTTACATACCTGATGCGGTAGTTGGGCATCTAACTCATCATGGTAAAACTTGTGGATATGAGTGAGATTTACCGTGAAATGTCTAACCTCACATCATCTGACATGACAGACCACAAAGTTAACACCTTTTTTTTTTTGCATTCAATTTATATAAATAACATGTTGAATACAATCAAATATTTTTTTTAATTATTACCTAGAACCAATGAAGAGTGGCCTCTGAGTAATAGTGTCAAATATGTTATTACCCTAACTCTCTGAACGTCCAATATGAATATACTCCCATGACCAGAACTATATTAATCAACATTGAGAATTATAAGCATTTAAAATGTCATTAATTCTAATAATCAAATAATTTGAAATACATAAACTTGAAGAAATAGGAGACACCCAACAATTTATCTTCTCTTTTTAGACATGTTTTACATAGTTGTCGGTATAAATATGCAAGTATGCTCCCCCTCAACTATAATTCAGAATGACCCAAAAATCATCAAGTAGTGTTAGAAAGTATAATGGTAATGCATTGCCACCAATACTTGTGAAAATAAGACCTCCAAACATGTGTAATATGTATGCTCAAGCATACATAATCAGCTTATCTGTTGTCACATCTATTGAGGGGTTTGAAAATTAGCATCCAACCATGTCAACTTGATGCAGTCGCCTCTATGTGCATTGGACGGAGGCACCCGTCCTAATAGACAATCACATAACATATCTCTATTAATCGAGCCTCCACAACTAGTGACATGTGTCTCATCTATCGAAAGATCATATATCATCTCCATATCCTGAAGTGTTTGTGCCATCTCACCAGTACGTAGATAGAAGGTGTGCGTCTCGCGTCTTCATCACTTATCAATGTTGTAATCAATGCATGAATAAGATGTATACGACACAACTGAGTAATCTCATAAAAACCAGTCTCAATACATATGGATGCACACGATCATGTTGTCTAGGTGTGACCAGATCAATGTCCTGAAAATCAAACAACTTAGTTAAATCATCAATTAATATAGTTAAAATTGTACAATTAGAAATCTTAATTAAAATATTCATCTTACCTCTCCACTCCAAATATCATCTGAACGATGTTGATCCTGCATATATAATATCGACTTATCATCAGGACTTGCAACAACAATAAGGTGGCCATATCTGTCGGCACTCCTATAAGAGTTCGAACCTCCTCTAGTCCAAACCATATCTATCTCGAGGTCCTATATAAAACAATATTAGAATTTGCAATATAATTGAACATATATATAGTTAAATTAAAAACATTAATTGAAGTTGACTTAATTTAAAACAAATATATATAAAAATAACATAAGTTGTCTAGTTTCACAAGTTTTTCTGTTATAATCATTTTGATAGTAAATGAGTACCCTTCTTGAGCATCCATCTAATTATATAAACAAGTGAATTTTCTTTGATCTTTATCTGTCTGCCATCTAGTTGGACATCCATATACATTTGGACTAGTATATGCATACCATAATGATGACCAGGCAAGAGTTGAAAACAAGGACTTTGCATTTTTATACAACGAGTTGTAGTAGAAATCATCAACAAATTATACATAGTCCACATCTCGTAAAGTGCACATGCAATTAGGTATGAACATGGTCGATGATATAATTGTCATTTACCACAAGTACCAGTTACTGGAGGTGTCTCGGATTGAAATATACCACCTCCAAGATCAAATAAAGATATTAAATGTGATCTAGAAGTTGTCACATCAGGAAGTATTTCAGCTAAGACTTTTGGAGGCCACAACACATCACAACTCAAATTTTTTTTTAACTTTATCTCTGCGCTCTATAAAATATTTATTACATCTAAAAAACATTATCTACACTATAACTGAAATAGGAAATCCATAGATAGTTTTTAAAACATTATTAAAACCTTCGACAAGTTTGTGGTCATATTGTCATAACGACGACCACCATAATCATAAGACAATGCCCACTTTTTTTAGGTTCAACTTCTAACCACACTCTGATTGCATCATCAATCTCTATTAACTCCTTATATAAAATGTCAAAATCTTGTTTAGAAGGATTTGTACACATCTTATGTAACATATTTTTCAAGGCAACATTTTTTAACTTTGTCTTAAAGTTACTCATAAAGTATTGTAAACAATATTGATGATATCCAATAAGCTTAAGAAAAAATTATGCCATAGAACTCTTTATTATCACATGTCTATCTGATATAATACACAATTTGGTCCATCCTCCAATCATATATCGACGAAGAAAATTAAAAAAATCAACTCCAATTATTGTTCGTCTCTTCTTCCACAATAGCAAAACACAACAGATAAACATCATTATTCGTATCATAAGCAACTACAATCAACAACTTAGCCTTGTACTTACTATAAAGGTGAGTATCATCAATACTAATTAGAGAATGACAATATTTAAACCTATTAATTGAAGCACTAAATGCCCAAAATGCTCTCCCAAATGTTGCCTTATTGTTATCTACCATTTTATGATCCCAAGTGATAATTGTCCTTGAATTTGAATCTCTGATGGCTAGTAGAGTTCTATATAGGTGAAATGACTCTTTATGTATAGCAAATAATCTCTTCAATATGTTTTTTTTGTTGTCCACGCCTTCCAATAAGATACTTCATGCCTATAATCCTTCTCTACGATACCCTAAATCATTGCAACACTCGTACTTAACTCCCTCTTCTTAATTGTCAATATCATCTTAGCAATTAGATATAAGTCAATTCGATGATGACATTGTAAAACAAGAGGGTTCTGACATGTGTGTGACACTTTAAATTTAGAACTTTCCCATGAATTAGATCTTTGGTGAAACCCCTATGTAAATATTATTTACAAATCGGTTCTTGAACACAATGCAACTAAACATAAGACTTTATTGAATGATGAATCTTGTACTGCAAAGAATTCTTTATATGCCACTACTTTATTGCATCAACACTTTCAGACATGTCTTTGAATCTTTTCCCAATCATTGACTCATCAATTAATAAGCCTAAATGTCTATTACTATTAGCCCAATCATTGCATCCATATTGGTCATCCATACTAACAACCTCAAATTCAGAAGCTAGAGGTGCCATGTATTAATTAACAAAATCAAGCAACTCAGCATCCCCATCTTTCTTATCAACCATAACTCTATTAATATGATGCTCATTTTCATCATCACTTAGTTCAGATTCTCCATAGTAATATGGAGCAAATGTCATACTCAACCGAGGCTCCATATTAACAATTTCCTGCCCCCGAAACTTGTCTACTAGCATTACCACCTAACCTAGATGGATCAGTTGTTTGTGATGTCTATATGGTTCTCTGAGAGTTACTTGGAAACTGGGTCAACTCCATACTAGAAGAGTTTCCTTGTCTAGTTTCATTATTCAAGTAGAGCTTCAGAATATTAATCCTATTGATCTTTGTAAACCCACACATTGAATTCACACTCTTATCAATATAGATCAGTACACTAACATAACGAGCTTGACTAACCCTGATTTGCAACATCCTACAAGTAATTTCAACTTCTATTTCAAACACATTTTAGCCAAGTTCATCACATAACATTTTTTATAATTCGTTAAGAGGCATGTATGATGTAGCAATTAGGAATTTATGGCTTCTTCCATTATAAGTGATACCACTATCGTTATTGACAATGATACCATTATGAAAGCATAATATTCCTAAATTATCAGATATTCTGTCAAACAACACTACAAAACACAATTTTAATTTATTAATATCTTGGAATTAATCAAAATGCATCAATTATCAACTAAACATATATCTAATTAACCTAATCCATAATTTAACATAAATCAACATTAACATTTCAAACACATAATTTTATTAATTCACAATTAGCAACAACTTAAAATAATTGATTATTTAACAAAATAACCTAACTATCAACTAAAAATATATCTAATTAACATAATCTATAATTTAACCTAAATCAACACTGACATTTATTCTCCATAATTTTGTTAATTCACTAAATAACATAATTAATACTAATTAAACATAAATTAATTCTAATTAACCTAATTCCTAATTCAAAGCCCTAACTTTCAATAAAATAAAATTAACACTAATTAAACATAAATTACATGAAATTAATTAAGGGTGTTCAATATACTTCTAGAAGTAAAATGTGGCTAGTAAAGGTGACCGGTGGTGGTGTTTTGGCTGGAATGTGGTTACCCCTTCGCTGGTAGAGAGAGAAAGAGAGAGGTTGTCTCAGGTAGAGCTAGAGAGAAAGAGAGAGATGTGTGATGTAAAGAGAGATATGTGTTTTAGGGTTGCTTGGGGTGTTTTTGGTGATGAGGAGAGAGAGATCTAGCTGGTGATGAGAGGGGAGGATCAGGGGAGGGAGAGAGAGATGGGGGTAGGGGGAGGAGAGAGAGAAAGAAAAGGAGTCGCAAGATTTAAAATTCAAGATAAGTCGCGACTGATTGAAGTTTGCTACATTATTTTTCAATTATGTTACTTTATTATTATTTTTTAACTGTGTTAAAAAACAAAAAAAAATGAAAAGCTCGGTTTTGTAAATGAACCATTACCAATCCCTTATTTGCAAAATAACTGGCAATAATAGTTATTACTATTATATAATTGATGTTATGCTGTGATTTGCAAATAACATGCTATAACTTTGAAATCTTGATTTCATTAAATAGGACTGTCAATTAAACTATACAGAGAAAGTTCAGTCATACAGTAGTATCATGCTTGTATTGCACACTGAAGAATTTCCTTGGATCCTTCTTTGTGATGAATTTTTGTTGATGTCATGATGTGTGTCATCATCTATATGCTTGATCAATCCTGTCATGCCGGCAAGCCTGGATGATCCACCAGGACTAGAAACTAGAAGCTAGGGTCTTGATTCCTCTATGGAAGTGACAATTGAGCCAGTAAGGAAAGAGGGAAGAAGGAACCATGGCTTTTGCGTTCTTTTTGGTGCACGCTGACTGCTTGACACCAATTTAGTTGGTGCCTTCCTCTTTAAGTTGGACCAAAGAATGCTATGGACTTGATTGGTTCAATTAATGTTGGGTTTACTCTATTGGTAAGATGCAACAAATTCAAAAGTAAATAGTGGGAGAAGAAATTGCCCTCCTCATTGCCTAGCAAGTAACATTATCCATGGACCCCATCATTTTCTTTTGCGCATGTCCCCTGCACAAATTAATAGACAATTCTAATGTTGCAATCACTTTAAAATCATCAACATGTATTACTTTATAGATAGGGAAGATTTGTTAAAACCAAGATTTACTTTAGCAAGAGTTATTAGTCACAACAGTGGTTTTACTAAGACTGGTAATCTTGGAAAGTAGGTGGAAGTTCCTCTATTACATCATAGAATTACCAAGCAGATCGTATAATTACATCATTGAGAATATGCCGCAGAAGTTGGAAAAGCAATAACTCATCATTAGCAACGAGAATCACCCTTTGTAAATCAGTTTTGGCAGTTGTCCTGCTATATCCAATGCAATCTTCCTTTATTCCAAAATCAATCTGTTATGAGATTGAAAAAATATACAGAAGATTTATATGGGGAGAGAATGAAAGTAAAGCTAAAGTCCACCTAATCTATTGGAGCACATTATTCCAGTCGTTGTTAGATGGAGGACTGTGATTAAAGAAGATGCATTTAGTGAATAAAGCCTTCGTTATGAAATTATGATGGGGGATTATTCATGACAAGACTAACCTTAATTGGGCCGCAGGAGCGCACTCCTCTTATTCAGGCTAAAAGAAAAGATTCCTAACTATGGAAAGCAATTTGCAAAACTTGGCCTCGTGTTGTTGATGGTGTTGGCTGGGCAATTGGTAGTGAAAGATACATTCAGTTTTGGATGGATAATTGTCTAGAAGGTTTTGGCCCATTAATTAATCATGCACTTTAAAAAATTCCAGTAGAGATGAAAAACCTATCAATTGCCAAAATGGTTAACATTAATGAACAATGGAGATGGGAAGCCTTTGCCCACCTTCTTCCCATATAAGTGACTGTAGTTATGGCTAGTGATCTCCCTCCTACTAGCGTGATAAATGATGATAAGGTCTTCTAGAGCTTTTCTTCTAGTAGAATCTTCTTCATTAAACCTGCATACGAGTCTCAAACCAACATGATGAATTCAAGAATCCTATTTGGAAACTCATATGGAAGTGGAGGGGACCGGAAAGAGTAAGAGCTTTTCTATGGACAGTTGCGCGTGAAAAGATCATGACCAATGAATCTAGGGTTCATCGTAAACTTGCTCCTGATTCATATTACCATACTTGTCGGATTGAAAGGAAAATAGTGCTTCACGTTCTGAGAGATTGCAACAATAGAAAATGGCACAACCAAAAACTCTCAAGAAAGACTCCCCCAAATTGTACCCTACAGTTACAATTAGGTCATTGGTTGCAGATACAATGTTAGCTAACGAGATTGATGCTAACAATTTGAAAATCATTAAGCAAGACAATATGGTTAGCTGGAAATACCTTCTAAAGCAATGGATGGAAATGAAAGTTGATGGATGCAACAATGGCAATTTAGAAAATGCTAGTTCAGGTGGAATTATTCAGGATCATCTGGTTTCGTGGGTTAGAGGTTTTTGCCATGAACATTGGATTTAGTAATTCTATTAAAGCTGATCGTTGTTGGGCTGTGATCACCGAGTTAGTCAACAAAGTAAGAGAGTTATTGGCTGGAGAGAAGTTTCAATTCAATTGTGTATAAAGAAGCCAATTCAGCTTTTCAAGGCTCTTAAGCCCCGGTTTCAACCAAAAAACTAATAAGAAAGATGGAGGGAAACGTATAAAGATTTAAAAATAAATGCAAGAACTTGAATTTTTTTTTAAAGATATAATTTGCTAGAGAATGACATTGGTTAAAAAAGTGTTTGAAAAATAGTATAATCTGAACACAATTGTGTTTTTGAATATTGGTTTTATACTATTGGGATTTGTTTATGGTTAATTTAGAGTTGATTATGATCTAGTTTGGTACCTTCCAAAGTGAGTTAGAATTATTTTATTGGAATCTTTTTAATGATACTAGATGTGTTAAAATGGAGTATCAGTTTGTTTCCGGTGAGCCATTCTTTCTTTTTCTTCTCTCATTTCTCTTTTTTCCACATCTTATTTCATCTTCCTTTCTTGGCCATTAGATTTTCAATATTTTATCTTGGCTATTGAATCTTTATAAAATTTTGGGTTGACTTTTATACATGTTAATTAATTTGTATGAGATATTTATTTTGGTTTCTTACTAAACAATTGTCATTTCTAATAGCAGTTATGTACAAAACCAATATTTAAAACACAATTGTCTACAAAACCAATATTCAAAATGTGATTATGTTCAAACTGTGTTATTTTTCACTTTCAACTTATATCATTTTTCCAAAATTTTTTACCAAATTGTGTTAGAATGGTAAAAGACCCAATAAATGCTAATTTTAAAATCAAATGGGAAGTTGATTATTGCTTTATTCCATTAAGATGAAACATAAAATAAAAGAGTCGTACCATTCCATTCTAGCATAGCTTTTCATAAAGAAATCTTATCATTGATCTTTTCTTCTCATGGATTCGACATGTCTGAACTGCTCCTTAGCTTGGGCTGAGTGTGAAAAAAAAACCCTGACTAGATTTCACTAAATCTACATAAAAAGTCAACCCGTGACTTTTTATTATATTTTTTTTTGTAAAGCAATGTCGTTTTGATATTTATTTTATTAAAAAAATAATTGACCCAAATGAACTTGCAAAACTCGTGACTTAAGCTTTGCTTTAAGTCAATCCAGGATTGAGTTTAATAACTATGTACTATAAAGTAAAAGGTGTGTTGTATGATTTATACTAAGCTTAATACTAGATTATTGCTTGCGTTATGTTGTGGGTTGAATCAGTTTTTTTTAATGTAAAAAAACAATTAATGTATTGTTAGTGTGTTTTGTAGCAGGAAATATTTTTTTTAATTATATAGGGATTAACCTGATATAACCTGGTTGACTTGACAAATCTAAAAACAACCTAGAAGACCAATAAAAATATAGTTTGACTAGAAAAATATCAAGATAATATTTTTTATATATATTGAAACGACAACATATTATATCGACTCAAAAAAACTCGAGTTAACTTGGAAAATCCGCTACTTATGTCATGAGACCTTGATAACCCTGTTAAAAAGCAAAAAAAAAAGGTATATTAAATTCAATTCTTAATTAATCCAATGTTGAATGATAAAATTAAAAAGAAAATCCAACTAAAAAAAGAGTCAAGTCAACCTTTATTAATATGTCAAACCTAGGTCATAAAATCAAGATGACCCGTTATAAAATAAATCAAAATAAATTATGAAGTTTAATTATAAATTAACTCAATATTGAATGATGAATTAAAAAAATAACACAAAAAACCACCAAAGTCAACCAAACAACCAAATATTCAAGGATGAAATTGAAAAAAAAAACTCAACTAAAAAGAGACAAAAAAAAAACCCGAGTCAACATGCCTAACCCGTAACCCAAGTCATAAGATAGTGATAACCCCATATAAAGCAAATAAAAAATATTTATGAAATCAAATTCTTCATCAACCCAATGTTGAAAGATTAAATTGAAAAATAAAATTAAAAAAGAGGACAAAAAAATAACATGAGTCAACCTACCAAATCCAAGTCAGACGATCGGGATAACTCCATAGAAAAAAAAAAGATTATAAAATCTAATTCTTAACAAACTCAATGTTTAAGGAAGAAATTAAAAAAAATTAATTAAAAAAAGGACAAAAAAACATGAAGCTCAATAGAAAACAAATAAAATAATTTTGAAACTCAATACCTAATCAAATCAAAGTTGAAGAATGAAGTTGAGAAAAAATTAATTAAAAAAAAAAGATCGGAGTCAACATGGCTAAGCTGTAAACTCGCAAATCGGGTTATGAAATTATGATAACTCTATATAAAACAAATTATAAAGTCTAATACCTAGTAAACCCAATACTTGTTTATGAAATTAAAAAAAAAACCTAAATTTGAAATAAAAAATCTCAAAAATTTTAAAGACCAAAATAAAAAAAACCTTTGGCATTTCATTGTTCATTATTATAATAAAACACCCAACCTTTTAGTATTATTAATGGATATATAAAAGTTAGAATGAGAATAATATGTGAACATCTGTAAATTATAATCCTCCTTTATCACATAACATTAATAAACCAACTAATTATATGAAAACATATCATCCAATTTAACCACATCATATTTAAAACCAACAAATAATAACCATAACCATACCTTGCTCATGGATATAAAAAGATAGTTTATTCCTCAATTTAAGAGAAGGAAAAATTATTATATTTCTCAATGAAATTAAAAAGATATACTAATTGGTTTCTATGTTGAAAATAATTTATTCATGATAATGATAATAATATTATAAAAAAATTGATGAATTAAGGAATTGATGAACCAACGACTTAGCCTACTTATCCAAAGAAATCAAATCATGAAACTCATTTTTCATTAAATGTGGATGGTTGATTGAAATGACACATCATCAATTTGAATACATCTTAGGAGCACACAACACTATTTTCCCATTACATAAAGCTAGCTTAATGACAATTTACCATCTACATACATACAAGTGAGTGAGTGTGTGTAGCTTTTCTAAAAGCTATAGCTTTGTATATATTATCAAAACACTAAAATTGATAGGTGATTTACTCTAACATGATTTTGCTATTCTTTACACAAAATAATTGCCTATTTATGGGGTAAAACTATCTTTTTTCATGAGTCAATAGTCATTTATAAATTGATTATGAGCAATTTAGTCTATTTAATTTTGTTGAGGCAACAAAGTTACTTCTTTGTCCTTAACAAAAAAAAGCCTTTTAATCAAGAGCTTTTTTGTCTTTTTGATTTTCTTTGCATGGTTAAATAACATAAATATCCTTAGAAGTTGCAAAATATTGAGCTTGCAAAGAGGTATTTTTTTGTCTTTTTAATATTTTTGTATAGTAAAATGACAGGTTGAAACTTGATTACATAAAATTTTAAGGCTTGTTTAGAATAGTGTTTCTGTAAACCCCCAAATGAAATTCACAAAATTAATAAGAAAAATACTATGTTAAATGAGTAAATTTAATATTTGAATTATGAAGGTGAATTTAGATTTTGGGAATTTCAAATAAAATGTTCCGATGACAATTTAAAAATAGAAATATAAAAAATAATAGGAAAATTAAAAAACAAAAAAAAGAAGATAAAAACCAAAAGGAGCAGATAAAAAAGGAAAAGGCAAGGAAATAGAATGAAGAAGAAGGAATTTTGGGAAAAATTGTAAGATGACTAGAACTTACTTATATAGGTTTTAGTACGATTTAAGTGATTTTGAGCAAGTTAGAGAATTTTTTAGCTAGGGTTCTTGGTGAAAAATTTGAGAAAATGTGATTTTGATTAGAATTAAATAAACTAGGTTGTAATGGATGTAATATCATGGAAAAAGTTTAAATAAATCATGGTGAAATTGAGAGCTATGTGGCTAGCTAAGTATGGAAAAAATGAAGGACTAGTTTAGTTGATGTAATTGTTGTTATTTAGAATTTAATTGATGTGTGTAAATATATGGATGATGACTTATAAAGGAAGGAGAAAGAATGAAGTTGATCGTAAAAGAATTTTTAAGAAATTAAATCAATTTATATTATAAAAATGTTTGGAAATAATGGTCACTATGATTCAAGAAATTAGATTTGTTAGGGTAATTGCAAACAAGGATATAAATAGGAAATTAGGGGAAATAGATAATTTTCAATAAAAAAAATATATATTATTGATTTGAGTTTACATGATGTGGATACATAGCAAAATAATGATAAAATTCTTAAATGGAATGTTGTGAAGATTTTGTGAGATCAAGTGAATTTATGATTTTGAAATTTGGCCATAAATTAGTTATAAAACAAAAATGTGTATAAGGAATGAAGAAGTTGGAATGAGAGTGCTTGATGATAGAAAAATACTCATAATTAATGTTAACGTGATGGAAGTAGATTTGGATGGAAATAATGAATGTAAAGTGAAATATTAATTTTTTAAATACTTTTTAAAATTTAATTTTTTTATTGGTTTTATTATTCGATATTGAGTTATTAAGACTTAAGTTTCGTGATTTGTTCTACTTTTATTTTTGTTGGGATATCCTTATCTTATATCTCGGGACACGGGTTAGATAAGTTTACTCAAGTTAATTTGATTTTTTGTAAATTAATTTTTTTAATTTTATCATTTGACATTAAATTATTTATGCTTGAACTTTGTTTTTTTTTTTTTCCCTTTAAGTGGAATTATCTTATGTGCGACTTAGTTAAGTGAAGACATGTTGGCTCAAAGTTTTCTTTTTCTAAGTTTTTTTAATTTTAATTTTAATCTTATATCATGCTTGATAGATTAACAGAGTAAATACATGTTAACTTGAGCTTTTTTCTTTAAAGTTTCTCGTTATAAAATTGATTTTTTTTCTTTTATCATTTAATATTAAATTATTAGAATTTTTTTTATTTTTTATACTAATTATCTCAATTTTATATACTAAATAAATTAAGTTATGAACTTCTTTATTTATTTTAGAAAAAAATTGATATAACCATGATATATCGCGTGACATCGTTAGCTCTCTTTTTACACACACAAACACACACACTTGATAGTGTTATAATTGTGAATCAGTGCTACATAAGTAATAAAAACTAAATGTAAGATGGAGCAAATATTTCATGACGGAAAAAAAAGTTGTGTCGGTGATCAAAAACTTAGAGACTGAACAAAATGATTTGTAGCAATCTACAATGTTTTGTGAGAAAAGATACAGTGCTTTCGCCAGATATAGTGCTTTCGCCACATGATTTAGCTTTTTTGTTAATAAAGCAAAATATTACAAAGCTAAATTCTCTACCAACTTAATGTAAAAAAAAACCAACAAATATAATTTTGGAAGGAAACAAACCCACGAGAAAAAACATTGTAGCAATTGACAATGTTTTGTGAGGAAAATTACAGTGCTTTCCCCAATAAAATAAAATAAAAAACCCTTTAGAGAAATACTGTAGTAATCCACAGTATTTTGTGAGAAAAACTATAATGCTTTCATCATATGATTTAGCTTTATTGTAATTATGATTCAGCTTTATTGTAATTATGATTCTTAACTAATTGAATATTAAAAAAAAATAGACAAATATAATTTTGAAAAAAATCATAAAAACATTATATGAGAAAACACTACAACAATTCACAGTGTTTTAAAAAAAATTACAAATCTAAATTCTTAATCAGCTCAATATTAAAAAAAAAATCGATAGAGACAATTTTAGAAAAAAAATAACAAAAAAAAACACCAAAAAAAGGGGAAAAATCATGTTGGAAACACTGTAGCAATTCACAGTGTTTTGTGATGAAAGCTACAGTGCTTCCCCACATGATTTAGCCTTATTTGTAATGACTTGTAATTGTAATTCTAAAAAAACTTAATATTAAAAAAAATAAAATTGACAAAGATAATTTGAAAAAAAATATAAGAAAAAAAACCATGTGAAGAGACACTGTAGCAATCCACAATGTTTTGTGAGGAAAGCTATAGTGCTTTCCTCACATGATTAAGTTTTATTACAAAGTTAAATTATAACCAACTCAATATATATATATAAAAATCGACGAAGATAATTTTGGAAAAAAAATATTACAAAACAAAACACAAAAGAAATTGGAAAAAAACCATGTGAGGAAAAACTGTATCAATCCATAGTGTTTTGTTAGGAAAAACTTGTATTTACTTGTAATTGCAATTCTTAACCAGTTTAATATTTAAAAAAATAAAATTAACAAAAACAATTTTAGAAAAAAAACATAACAAAACAGAAAAAAACCATGTGGAAAAAACACTGTAGCAATCCACAATAATTTGCGAGGAAAGTTACAGTGTTTTCATCACATATTATAACTGTAATTTTTAACCAGCTCAATATTAAAAAATAAAATAAAAAAAGATAATTTCAGAGAAAATCATAAAAAAAAATTATGCAGAGAAACACTATAGCAATCAATAATGTTTTAAAGAAAAAAATTACAAAACTAAATTCTCAATCAGCTTAATATTAAAAAACAATCGACAAATATAATTTTGAAAAAAAAATAGAAAAACTATGTGGGAAAACACCGCAGCAATCCACAGTATTTTTTTTTAAAAATTACAAAACAAAATTTTTAACCAGCTCATTATTTAAAAAGTAAAATCAACAAAAATAATTTAAAAAAAAATATATAAATACAAAAAAAAGAAAACAAAGGAAAATTGAAAACAAATGAAAGTAATTTTGAAAAAAAAATAAAAAAAGAAAAAAGAAAAAAGAAAAAAATTAGAAAAAAATAAAATGAAAATAAAAAAATACACTATGAATTAATGTTGTAATATATAGTGGTGTGAGGAAACAGTGACATATCGAGTGACATCATTCTCCCACACTCTTTCAATATATACTAGTTACATGACTCGTGAGATGCCGCGAGTTAATTTTTTTGCATAAAAAAATATTAAAAAAAGCTAAGATTTAAAAGTGTTAGGTGTTTTTATAAAGCTATACCCAAGAGTCTTGGGTTTGATTGCAACGCCTGACCCAAGAGTAATATTTATAATAATATTAAACTTGAATGACCTAAGTTTAAGTGGGTTTGGCTGCAATACCAAACTTAATAGTCTTGGATGTGGGTCTCGCTGCAAGGTCGTGTCATAAAAATGTGATAATTAAATAGATTAATTAAAAAGAAAAAAATAAAGAAAAAAAAACTAACATGAAGAAAAAGAAAAAAAAAACTGAATTAACTGGGTTAACCTGTCAAATTTGAGATTCGTGTCATAAAAATCTAATAACTAAATAGAAAAAAATTTAATATCAACAAAATAGATAAAAAACAGTTAATTAAAAAGAAAAAAAAGGCACCAATCTTTTCACCATGAACTACACTGTGCAGTCCAAATTGAAAGACATAAAAAGAAAAAAAGAGAAAAAAAACTAAAGGATAAAATTTCGAGTTGACTCATCAAACCAGGTTAACCAGTCAAACTCGGAATCCATGTCATGAAAGTCTGATAACTAAATAAAAACAAATTTAACTTTAACAAACTAAATTAAATAAAAAAAATTCATTAAAAGAAAAAATATAAAGAAAAAAGCAAAAAAAAAAAAACTCATAAAGACATAAAAAACAAAAAAACAATTTTTTTAAATATATGTTATAATAATAATAATAATAATAATATATAAGTACAATTAAAAGGTGTGAGAAAAGCTATACTATTTTTTTCACACATTCAGGTTAACCCGTCAAACTCAGGATCTGTATCATGAAAGTCTGATAACTAAATAAAAATAAATTTAACATTAAAAAACTAAATTAAACAAAAAAAATTCATTAAAAAAAACATAAATAAAAAACAAAAAAAAAAACCCATAAAGTCATAAAAAAAAACCAAAAAAAATTAAAAACGAAAAAAAAAGTTATAATATAATATAATATAATATAATATAATAATTATTATAATTATATTATTATTATTATTATAATATATAAGTGTAATTAAAAGGCGGCCTTTTAGAGTATTACTTAATTATAAATATAAAATACGAAAGAATGCTAACGCCCCTGTTCGTAACTTTGTATCATCATTATCATACCATCACCAGAAAGCATCTGCGAAAAAGAAAAACATCCTTCTAAAATTTTAAAAAAAAAACCTTAGGATTAGATTTCGTCTAGGTCTTCGATTCCCTCGAAGGCCTGTAAACAACAACATCAACAACAATTGTTATTAGGTACACACATGTGTATTATCAAAATTTAAGTAGTATCATCAAGTTTTTTTTTTTTTATCCGATCATCATTGTTTCCTTCTTTTTATGGTTTGATTTTCCTTTTTTTTTCGTTTTTTTATACTTCAAATTGCAAGTTTTATGTTTTTTTTTTCTGGGGGTGGGTGGGTTAAAGTGAGTGTCTTTTTTAGTGTTTTGGTGATGATAATTCGGTTACTGGTTTATCATAAAAAGAGAACAAATCATGTGTTTTCTTTAATGTTTTTTTTTTTCTTCTTTTCTGCTGTTTAACATGTTTTCACTCTTACAGCGTTGTTTGAGTTTTTCTTTTGGTGTTGTTTTCACTGAAAGCAAACCCTGTGTAAGGATGATGAAATGGACATGTATATATGGTTTGGA
>Ga0325414_1003246_pt1 | contig 16866 bp, 11 predicted proteins | sample PopdelMetagenome_8_FD_206183 | JGI IMG/M metagenome (GOLD analysis project Ga0325414, IMG submission 206183) | Populus deltoides microbial communities from Bellville, Georgia, United States - Leaf-PdKOR-R3 | ecosystem: Host-associated > Plants > Phyllosphere > Phylloplane/Leaf | place: USA... | reverse complement strand
TATTCTAACATAGTTTTCTTGTGAATAGTTTGATTAAAATGTTTTACATGTGCAATTCATATGTCAAAATTAGTTAGTTTAAATGGAAAAATGTAAAAGAAACTCGTATTAATTAGAAATCATTGTTATTTTTAGAAACATATTATATATAATTAGATATATACAAGTAAATTCAAGACTGATGGTGCATAAAAACCAATATTTTTTTAAAAGAAAATTCTAGCCGTTTGACTAGCTAGTACCGAATGGCCTCTCCCTTACCCAATCTCAACTCATCTAAGTTTGTCCATTATTGTCTCAGGCATATCTCTATCAATTTTTATTTTTATTTTAGTTCCAGGAGCTGCACGCACACAGATTTTTTAATACTCTTTTAAGATTGGTGTTAATTTGAATTTTTGACACTAATATATATATATTATAAAAAAAAAACAATTTTTCTTATAAATTAATGAATGAAAAATACCTGAAACTAATAGGTCTGTACTTATCAGTTGACATGTACACTGAATTGACCCGTATAAGAATTCTATATAGATAAATCACTTGTATCTATGAAAAAACACACGTGATAGTTATGTAAGTAATTCTTAAACTTAAAATCACTAAGTTATGTTATATGTAAAATGTCATGTTTTGATCTTGACTGTGCATTGCCCTAATAAGAGTAATGAACAAGCAAACATTGATTATAACATGAGTTATATATGAAAATATTTGAGTGATCAAGAGAGGATTTATCATTCTAGATAAATTAGAAAAGTGTTTCACCAGTTTTCAAATAGTAAGGTAAAATGTGATTTAAAAAGAGTTTTAAATTTTATTTAAGAAATCAATCATTTAGATGTTGAGAATAAACATAATTTGACAGAGTAAACACACTTCATATTATAATATATAAATCAAAACATTCATGATGAATAGATAATAATTACTTCGTAAAACTACTTACTAAAAAATTAAATCAAACTACTAGTAATTTTTTAAATATTTGAAGAATCATTACTTGCTGATAAATGATGTGCTTGATTTTTAAATATAAATTAATTAATTAATATATTATAATAAATTAAATTATTTATTTTATTTAAATTATTAGTTTAGAATCATGACCTGTTATACATCTAACGAGTCATGTACATTATTAAAATCATTGTTGAGGCACACTTTTCTAGCAAAACAAAGAGCGGCTAAGAAGAAATTCTGCACGAGTTATCAGTGTCCAAAGGACCAAATAAGTTCAACGAGAATGGGTCATATATGACGTGGCAACCGAAACAACCAACCAGCGTTAGGATTCAAGAAATGTCGAGGTCAGCATCGTTGGCGGCTAATACTCGTGAAAGAAATTTGTTTTGACTTTTAGAAATCGTAGTCTTTGGGATTAGTGTACAGTTTACACGGGCACGGTGACCCAAGAACACGCCTCGTTTTCGACTTCCAGCCGTCTTCGGCCTCACTTCTTCTCTCTTGTCCTCAATAGATGATAACCCCCTCTTCTCTCCTCCCCCGCCAGAAACCAGTCTCGTTTCCTCTCATTTTCACCTTATTTTTAATACTCACAGAGAACAAGTAAGTATCCATCTCCAGTAGCCGTACGTATATCTCCTTTTCAGGTCGAAAGAAACGTTTCCGAATTCGTGTCATAATTCGTCCAAGCTTGATTTATCGATCAATTGACCATGAGTTATAGTTGAGCTTTCATGGGTCTGGAATTGACCCCGTGCGAAAAGAAAATATAACGATAACAGCTGATCTCCTGTTGTAAGTCAATATCCACATTGATGCTCCGCATCAGCCAAGTAATGTACACAGTAACACAGTTGACCACTATTTCGTCTGGTAATAGCATACAACATCAATTTACACTTTGCAGACGCACTAGAGTTCTAGATCATTGCATCATCGGACAGTAGATCACTGCACTGTTTGAGACTTGGAAGAGTCATCTGATGCATGTAAATTCAGTTTCTGTGGGCAGGATAGCATGACCATATGAATTATGATGGTAAAGTAATTCGGAATCACGGCGAGGTTGCACGGTCAAATAAAAAACCCATTCTTGCGTGATTAATTTCATTCTCAAGCAGAAAACTAGGATCACACAGCAAGAATGGCGAGAACGAAATCCCATGGTTGAAAAAGAAATCTTATTGATATGGAGGTGGAGAAATAAACTCAAATTAAGTATCCAATGATATGAATTCAGGTGCTAAAATTAAGAAAATGTAAACTAGATAATCCAATGGCTACCAGCTGTTGAATTAATGTCTTTTGCGCGTAACGTTGTAGATACACACGAGACGAGATGATCTTTACCTAACAAGATTACCAAACACAAGTACTTGTACTCTCGAGGAAAAGGGAGAAGATAATAGCATTTCTTGATGATATCGATAGCCAATTAAAATATACTAACTGTGTAATTTCTGAGTAAAAAAGGTGGGGTATCATGTACATTTCGAAATATTTTTTAGTGTTACATTTTTTTTCTTTACAGTTTTTTTTTATTTTTACACTTTAAATATTTATCACTCTACACTTGGTCTATTTATACTTTTTTTTTTCTTATCTTTATTTTTTTGTGAATTTTTTAATTTTTTTTCTTTACACTTTTTTTCTGAAAAATTATTATACAATGACAAAGAAAATATTGTTTTACTATAGCAATTATAAAATTATTTTATTTTTTTACTACGTTAAAAAATAACTTGAGATCTTCTATATTTTTATTAATGCATATGATTTTTATTATATTTTATTATATGTAGACATTGACTTTTTGATTCATGTTTATATTTTTCGCTCCATGTCAGATTAAAAACACGTTAATAACACCTAGACATTAATTCTTTTACATTAGAAAAAAAGTTACTCGACCTACATCGAGATAAGTTGAATAGACACGTTAACATTTTATTTTTTGTATTTATTGATATATACATTTCTCAATGTATTTAATTAAATGCATATGTATACTTTTTTTATTTATAATAAGAATTAAAAAAAACATTTAAAAAACTTATATATTTATTGTCAAAAAAATTATTCTACCTACTACTATTTCCAATTCCAATCCCAATCCATCACAGGTTAGATTTGCATGGTTTAGTGTGTATTTATTATTATTATTATTATGAAAAAAGCTTTTAAAAAAAATATTAAAAATATATCATAATAATTTTTAAAAACAATTATCTAAAATACAATTGAGCCTCGTCGCAAAACATCATCTTAATGTCAACGGTCAAATAAAAAACTTACTTAGAACCCTTCCTAACTCAAAATAAAAACCAACCCTAGACATCAACTTCTTGTATTGTCAACTACAAAGCAAAACACAACTTGAACAAAGAATACGAAATGAAGCTAGTCTGGTCACCTGAAACAGCCTCCAAGGCCTACATCGATACTGTCAAATCTGTATGAAAACAAACTTTTCTTTATTATTTTACACAGTTTATTGCTATCCATATATTCTGCTTGTTCATGATTTGATTAAAATATTCGTGAGTTTTAATTAATTTGTTTGCAGTGTGAGGTTCATCAAGAATCCAGTGTCGCTGAGCTTATTTCAGCCATGGCTGCAGGATGGAACGCCAAACTTATACTAGAAACATGGTCACAAGGTGGAATTCTTGCCACGAGTATTGGTCTAGCCATAGCTAGCCGCCACACGGATGGAAGACACGTTTGTATTGTGCCTGATGAACTATCAAGATCGCAATATGAGGAAGCCATGGGAGAGGCTGGGATATCCCCAGAAATTATTATTGGGGAGGCAGAAGAGGTTATGGAGGGGCTGGCAGGCATAGATTTTATGGTGGTGGATTCACGGCAAAGGGATTTTGCTGGAGTATTGAGGGTGGCAAAGCTGAGCAGCCGGGGTGCAGTTTTGGTGTGCAAGAATGCTAGTTCAAGGAAAGAGTCAAGTTTTAGATGGAGAAGTGTTGTTGATGATGGATCGCGACGACTTGTGCGTTCTGTATTTCTTCCTGTAGGGAACGGTCTGGATATTGCACACGTAGCCACCAGTGGGGGAAGTTCTAGTAATTCAGGCAAGGGTGAAAGCCGATGGATCAAGCATGTCGATAGACAATCAGGGGAGGAGTATGTCATCCGAAAGTAATCTCCCATGGACATGAATTTGATGTTCTTCAGTTTTATGAATAGAAATTTCGCCTTTTCTCGCCTCTTTCCTCTTCTTTAGCAGACAATGACTTGTACAGATAAAACTTTAAGAGAGAGAGAGAGAGAGAGGGAACGAGAATTTAGTTGGCGTATTATTTTTTTAATATTGTTTTGTTGTTTCTTTTCACCCTCTTCCTTTATAACCCCCCCGCTAAACAGTACAGGGATTTTCTGATGAAAAATATACGGGAACTCCCAGCCTATTACCAGATAGCCAAATCAACGGTCGTTTTGAATCGCAAGAATTTTGAGGCCAAACAGGCAGGCACATGTGCACCAGCTTTCTGCAAGAACGAGGTATAAAGAGTGGGGAAATAAATTTGCTTAGCTTTTTTTCTTCCCAGGCAGTAAGCGTGCTATGAGAACTTTAATTGCACGTTGTGAAATATCTAGAAGCGATATGGACAAGTTGAAATCCCTGTAAAACCAATCCACACTTGTGGTGGTGCAACTTCGACAAAAGTTAGATCTTAAGCTGTAAAAAATTCACTATCTATTCAATCAATAGCCTTCAATGACTGGTCATACGCAGCATCAAATACTTTCCGGCAGCCTCTATTTCTGGAGGACTTCTGGGGTGTAATTTGATCCATCTTTACTTGTCAACTGGATTTTCATCATGAAACTGAACAGTCGATGCTTTACATATATTCCTACATGGAACATGTTTACAAGGAGAAAAAACAATTCATGTAACCACCCAAAAAATTGATAATACTAAACTCTGGCGGGACTTCAATTCACAAATTGCTCCAAGATTGATAGGTTTACTAATAAACAATCTAGTCCCAACTGTCCCGACTTCTTCTAAAAGCCTTCTTGTCTGAAAGGGCTTTCTTACTTCTCAGTCGCTTCTGCTCCCCGATAGAAGCCCTGTTAAACAGGGAAATTTTAGCAAGAGTCAATCCTGAAACCTTCACAATCTAACCATGCTAACTTAGATTAGATAACGAGGGAAGCATAGGGAAATCCAGATATTTCTTGGAAACTACAGGGGTTCTAAAAAAAACGAGGGAAGTAGGCACAGCGCAAAAAGAGATGCAATTGGAAAATACAGATGGTTAGTAACACTTACAGCTTGGCAATTTTCTTCTTTTGCTCTTCCGAAGGGGGTGGTGGAACACTAGAAGCCGCATCAATGATTGCCTGTTAGCTCAGCAAAACAGAAACAACTAAGAAATATAGTAGACAATGTAATGAACCGTCAAGCAAGGAAATTTTAACAGCATGTGACAGAGTGATATAGCATAGATCATCTGCATATGAGTTCAGAATTGAAGAAACAAAAGGCAAGCTCATTTCATTTATGTGCCAGACACCGTTTGGTCTACTATCTCAAGAATTGTGTTTATAATAGAAAGCAATGAACGATCACATACTCTTTGGTACCTGTAGTTTTTCTAAAGCATCGGCAACGTTACCCCTGAGGAAAGAATCAAAGCAATTGTTCAGCAGCAAATAGGCAAAAGGGGTAGCAGAATAGAAAAAAAGGAGCAGAAACTAACGTCTGTGTTCTAGTCTTTGTTGAAGAAATCACAATCTCACCATCCTTGTTAATGCGATTCTTTTCCTGTTCACAGAGAGAAAAGCAGATTGAGAAAAGACTGCATGACTATTGTTAGGGTATTTTTATAATTGCTTACATACTCTATATATATGTGTGTGCACGCGCGCGGTGTGGGTCTAGCAGTGTTAAACACACAACACTTCTCTTCTTTTCTTGTCTCTTTCCTCTTTTCTTCTCTTCATCATTTCTGCTTCTTCTTTCTCTATACTAGTGGCATAATCATTTAGGGCATCCTTCTTTTGTAGCCTTAAATAGTACTTTTTTTCAACTCTGTCCAAACAGTGTAATGTGAAAAACTTATTATGTGATGCATGTGAATTTGCAAAGCACACACGTGCTACTTAGTCACTTATTAATAAGAGAAGCATTGCATCTTTTGTAACTATTCATTCTAATGTTTGGGGTCCTCGTTAAATTGTTTTCTCAATTGGTTTTCGATGGTTTGTCAACTTCATTGATTGTTACAGTTGCACCTCTTGGGTTTACTTGATCCATAATAAAAAAAAAAAGTGAAGAATACTCATGTTTCCAAAAAATTTATAAGATAGTGTGCACACAATTCAATACTAAAGTACAAGTTTTAAGAAGTGATAATGGTACAAAATATATAGATAAAACCTTTCAAAGTTATTTTATTGATCACGGTATTATTCACCAAACAAGTCGTGTAGATACACCAAATCAGAATGGTATGGCTGAACGGAAGACTTGACATCTTCTAGAAGTTGCAAGATCTCTATGTTCACGATGAATGCTTCAAAATCCTATTGGGATGATTTAGTCCTTACAGTAGCATACCTTATCAACCGAATACCCTTGAGAGTTCTGAATTTTAAATCGCCTGTAGAACTTCTACAAGGAGTTTGCTCCTTTATAGTTCCTCCTAAAGTGTTTGGTTGTGTATGTTTTATTCGAGATCATTGACAAACAATTGAAAAATTAGATCCTGGAGTCTAAAATGTGTATTTATTAGGTAAATGCCACTCAAAAAAGTTACAAATGTTATCATCCTCCTAGTAGAAAAACATTTGTTAGTATGAATGTGATATTTAAATGAAAGTGAGACCTATTTCACTAAGTCATCTCTTCAAGGGGGTAGTAATATAAGTGGTATGAAGGAAGATCTAACTTTGTCCTTATCTCTTTTATGGACTTCTAAACTTGATTCAGAAGATGGAAGTGGTGGCAGAAAGAAAAGGATAGCTCTATGGATGAGGAGAAAGGTGGGGACTCGTAGTAAAGAAGGAGAAAAAAATATATACAATAGATCAAAAGATAAGGAGAAGAAGATCTTTGACTTACTCTTAGAGGAAGCTAATAGATAAAGCTATTTTGCGTACTCTACCAAGCCAAGAGCCAACCTTTGATTCAATGTCATAATCTTCTCGTTCTGGTATGCCTTTTATCCCTATTCTTGAGTCCCATGTTCCTAGTTTTGATGCTAATGATCTTCCTATAGCTTTTAGGAAAGGAGTTTGAAATTGTACAGCGTATCCTATATTTAATTTTATTTCGTATAACTCTTTATCTCTTTTGTATAGAGCCTTAGTATCTTCTTTATCTTCTACATTAGTTCCACGTGATTGGAAAGAAGCTTCAGATGATCCAAATTGGAAATCAGCTATGATGGAGGAAATGAATGTGTTGGCAAAGAATGACACATGAAAGCTTACCACTCTTCATGCTGGAAAGAAAATAATGGGATGTAAGTGGGTCTTTGTTGTTAAACAAAAACCTGATGGAGCTATTAAGAGGTTCAAAGCAAGACTAGTGGTAAAATGCTTCACTCAAACCTTTGACATTGATTATCAAATAACATTTGCTCCGATAGCAAAAATGAACTCTCTACGGGTTCTTTTTATCTTGTGTTGTAAATTTGGGATGGGTTTTACAACAATTAGATGTAAAAAATGTCTTTTTACATGGAGATTTGGAAAAAAGAAGTTTGCAAGGAGATACACTTGGTTTTGCTTGCAAAAGGATAGGGAAAAGTTTGTAAATTAAAGAAAGCCTTATATGAGCTGAAACAACATTCGCGAACATGGTTTAATAAATTTAGCAAAGTTGTTGTCAATTTTAGGTACAAAAAAACTTATGTCGATCACACCTTATTCATCAAACATTACAATGGTAAGATCACAACTCTCATTGAATATATTGAAGATATTGTGGTGACAAATTATAAAGAAGCCACCTTATTAAAGAATTATCTTGCCTAGAGGTTTGAGATCAAGGATTTGGGCAAATTAGGTATTGAGATTGCTCGATCAAATAAAAGCATCTTCATTTCTCAAAGAAAATATATCCTTGATTTATTTGCAAAGACCAAAATGTTGGGATGCAGACCTATTGATTCTCCAATGGAAACCAACCATCACCACAAAGCTTGTGTAGGTGAGTTAGTGGACAAAGGGAGATATTAAAGATTAGTTGGGAGGATTCTCTCTTATATTGGTCCAGACATGGCATATTAAGTCAATGTGGTTAGTCAATTTATGCATAATCATCGCTCATTACATCTAAATGTTGTTTATCGCATTCTTAGATATTTGAAATCAGCTCCTAGAAAGGAACTGAAAGTCGTTAAATGTTGACTGGTTTGGATCTCTAGATGATAGAAGATCTACATCTGGATATTACATTTTTATTGGTGGTAATCTAGTTTCATGAAGAAGCAAGAAACAAATAGTGATGGTAAGGTCTAAGGTCTAATACAAAAGCTGAATATAGAGCTATGACATATGAAGTTTGTGAATAGTTATGGCTTAAAAATTTGATTGGGGGGGATAACAAGTGATAATCATGTTCCTTTGTTTTGTAATTATCACGTTGTCATTAATATTGCTTATAATTCAGTTCAACATGATAGAACAAAACATATTGGAATTGATAGACACTTTGTCAAGAAGAAAATAAATGATGAGATAATTTGTATATCTTTTGTAAACTCCGAAAATCAATTAGCTGATATTTTACTAAAGATCTTAGTAGCATAAGCATCAGAGACATTTATGCACTATCTTGAGCGAGAATATTGATAGGGTGTTTTTGTAATTGCTTATATACTCTGTGTGTGTGTGTGTGTGTGGTGTGGGTCTAGCAGTGTTAGACAGCACTTCTCTCCCCTTCATATCTCTTTCCTCTTATTTCATCTCTTTTTCTGTCCATCCTTTCTTCTTCTTTCTTTCTCTATTTTTCAGTTATTTCAATCTAGGAAAACCAACGGACCAAAACAACAAGGACAAGCATTGATGATTTAATCCCTTCTCTTGTTGATATAATAGAAGACACGGTTCAGTTTCCAAAAGAAAGGATATATCTAATTTTAATTCCTCCCACATCTGCCATGAGAGAGGGGGTGTATTAATGTGGTCTTATGTACCACTACCGATCCTCAGATCAAGAACACTACCTTGCTACTGTCTGAACACAAAAGTGGAACTAGACTTTGTTGAGTTGATGACATACCATTTGCATGATCCTCTCTCTGATCCTGTCACTTAGCCAATATGCTTTTTTGACATTGAAGCGCATGTCCACCTTGGTGTTAACTGTAAATACAGTTACGAAACCATAGGATTAGGGATCACAAGATACCCAGGATTAGGGATCATAGGACATCAGAAGGAAGAGAATAGACCTTTGTTTACATTCTGGCCGCCAGGCCCACCGCTTCTTGCAAAACTCACAGTGACATGGCCTGCAGAGACATAGATTGAACCAAAAATTACTTGTAGCACAATGAACAAGAATTTATAATAAAGAATGGGGTAAGCAGTATCTTAATCATAGAACAGGTTATACCAGGCATGTGTAATTTTCAAAATAAATTCCCAAAAAACAGCTGACAACCATAAACAAAATAAGCCAACAAGAATATTTAACAACCCAAGAAGGGGAAAGTAGCAGACCCTCTTACTCTATGTTTCCATTTTTCATTTGTGAGAAGAAAACAGAACCTGCTCTAACACAAAGCAAGCCTATGAAAAGCGACAGAATCAGCATCAAGCCAATGTGGGATACAAGAATGCCAGACTCTCAACCAAGATTAATGGATGATCAATAGTCTGGCTGGTAAGCACTTAGATACAGGGTTTTCCAGTAAGCAAAAACTATGTATGCATGCTAATCAACCAAACCGTACGTATGCTCTTTATAAGTTCCAGAGACACTTTTCAAACTAAATCTTTAGTCAGGCAATAAAATTCTGCTGCAACGACCTCTCATGACAATTTTGCATGGTTAATCTTCGGCAAAGCCAAAAGCAGGATCGATTATTAGCATGCCACAGTAACCAGTTCTCACATTGCTGCATCTAAAGCACCGGGTAACACAAGGATTTATAGAGCCCGTAAAGTCAAAAACAGCAAAAAGAAAGGGGAAAAAATCCCATAATAACTTTTATAACAATTTCTAGCCACTGTAGTTGATAAATTTCATCCAGTTATTTTCAACAATAATTAAGATTTAGATTGCTGGATTAAGGTCATCATAAGTTCTACTTGGTTAGGGGAAAAAAATCAACTTGTTATTTAGATAAATTGAGCTAGATATCATATATTTTCTTTTCTTTTCTTCATTTTTTTCATTGCAGTCAAAAACCAGAAAGCAAATATCGGGATTCAATTCCTTCTCCACATTTCCTTCTAATGGGCAAGAAATAAAGCCAAGTATTTATAAATACCGCGTGTGATTTTTGGAGTCGGCTCGTTTCCAACGGCGCTGGCTCGCTCCTCCGCTTCTTGCAGTAACTGATGGACCTGAGACAACCGAGCGGATACCTTCTTATTATCGGAAGCCGCACATTTAATCCGGCAGAAGCTGATTTGGCGATTTGGTACTTCAAGGCTCGCCCAGTGTAAATTACTTAATGTTCTAGTCACAGACAATGGTGGTATTAGTCGATGGTTGAGGAATACTTGTTTGAGAATCATGTTGGTTGTGATTCTGATAACCGCCATTTTTGTGGCTTGTTTACCTCTGCTTTTATTTTATTTTTATTTTTTTAAGCAGAGTGAAACCTAGTTAAGTTACAAGTGAGATTGTTGCTCTGTTTAAATTTCCGCCCAGTGGTTCATGGTTCTTTAACCAATGCCAATGATGCCGCCCAGATTGGCAATAGGCCTCTCTCCAAAAAACCAAAAAAATTAAAACATTTTGAGAATTGAAGTATTTGATTAAAAAAAACAGCAATAAATATATTTTTTAAATAATTTTAGAATAATTTTTTATATTTTTAAAATAAAGGTATAAGAAATATTTTTTTAAAATAATATTTATCATTTTTTATTTTTAAAATATTCATATAAAAAATTTAATTTTAAAACTATCCAACTAAAATATATAATATTATTATTATAATTTTAAAACTTGAAATAAAATCGAGTCCGAAGAATTAATTCTATATTTTTTAAAAATATTATTAAAATAAAACTATTTTGATCCAAAAAGATATTAACCTGCTTTTTTTACTAGATTAATCTTTTTCTTTTACTAGATTAATTTTTTTTTTATTTTTTTTAAAAAAACTCTAATTAGTCTAAGCCCAAGTTAGAAAGATCAATTGGTAAAATCAGATTTTATACTATTATTAATTTTAACATTAAATATAATTTAAAGTTAATATAATAATCATAAACATCTTATTATTTTTAATAATATATAAGCTTAACAATAATATATATTAGAAGTAAAATTAAAATAAATTTTTTTGTATTTTATTTTATCATATAAATCATCAACCACAAAAAAAAAAATCTATTACTGCATTATAATATACCAAAAGACAAAAAAATAAAACCCCTTAGATCAACCATTTTATTTTATTTTAGAGATAAATAAGTTATTTTAGTGTTTAAAAAATTTGGAAAAAGCATATGCCCTCTAACAGACAAGACCAAATTACCCCTAGCACAAAGGCTTCCATTTTTCCACTAAAAGATAAAATGATAATTTCGTATATATTTTTGTTACAAAATGCAGACAGTAGGAACGAAACCCCGAGGATTCCAAGTTGAACTCTAAAGGGTTTCATATATCACTAGCATTATTATACACCCGAAACCAAGGTCCAATACCATATGTTGTAGCATCCAGTGAAAAATGAAGATCTCAATACAATAAGCGTGGTCGTACGGAAAGAAGAATCACTGGCAGCAATCATCCAAGATGAACTTTACTGACCATCTTATCTGGCTGCAGCTGACGCATACATTGTGGAACAGATTGCTAAACAGCTACAGCTATTTCCCATCTCCATTCAAATACTACAAGGGAGTAGGGAAAAGTGGGTACAGCACGGGGAAGGAAGCATGTTTGATTGCTTCTTAATCCATTTGCCTATTTGATGCGTCTCCTCACTGCTTCTTAGGATAACCGATCATGTCTTTGACATCTGATGAACCTTTCCTCCTTCCAGACTGCTGTTTGCCTGAAGATCCTGCCCCAACTGTGGTGTCTGGTACCATTCTCCCAGAGTGCTGTGATTGTTCTGCAGAAGGAAGAGCCCAACCTCCTCTGCTTGCCTGTGCATTCTGTCCACTTCTGCTAGCCCCTGTACCTCAAAATTATAAAGCAAAATAGGAATCAGTAACCCCAACAAAAACAGATATCTTACAGAATTGGGTCAAAATTGAGAATCAGTTTTTACACATTCATTCAATACATGCATATCCATTTAATTGGCGAGGGGCAAAGATAAATAGCGAAGTACAAATGTGCACCAAAATATACAAAGCTATTCCCAACAGCTTAAGCCACATCAACCACCTAAAACATAATCCTAAGTACATGGATTTGGGTAATTTATCGGGAAGGAAATTATGAACTTGCTGAAATTTGACAAATATCTTACATAACCATTTACACTGCAAGGTAAAGAACTGTAACCATCCCTCCCTCACCCTTATTCACGTGTAATTTGCATATCAAATGCACTAATTGATTCTTAAAATTAAACTAAAATGAAACAACCCCCATGTTTTCCAGGGCAGTGTTCTTAGTCTCTGTGCTATAACATGCATAGTTGCCACTCAATTTTTATACAACTGCTTCTATACAGCAGCCAGTCACATGAATCACAAGAGACAGTACAGTAAAAAAATCTTCACAGGTCTATCAGCAACTCAACATTATTATAGCAAATAAGCATCTTGCTAAAAAAAAATAAAAAAAAAAAGAGAAAGACACCTTGACACAACAAACATCCTATCCAGCAAGAACACAGCAATTTTTGAAGTACAAGCATCACTGCAACAATAAGAGAAGAGAGCACTTCAAAGCAGCCAAAGCAAGCTTACCAATGTTATCAATCCCAGTGAAACTTCCAGTCCAGCCAGGCAAATGCTTTCCAGCATTTCCCTTCCAAGCTTCTTCAAAACCAGTAAGCTCATCTAGTAACACACAGATCCCAATCTTCAACTTAATCCTTTTGGGCATGTAAATATGAATCGGGACATGATAGAAAATATGACTGTACCTTCATTGATATTGTGCAACATCTGCATTGTATTCACCCTACCATCTGAATTAAGCTTCCTTGTAAGGCTATGGCCCTGTAAAATTAACCCAAAGCATTACAACACGTTCTATACATCAAAAAAGGAAACCTAAAAAGCGATTGCAAAGGCAAGAATAGCAAAATGACATTACGTAAAACACTAAACAAATACCTTGTTGTGAAGTCCTCTAGACACCTTGTGAGTTGCTTGGCCAGTAGCACTATCAGCTGCTTTGCTTTCTTCGAAAGTCAACTGTTTCACAAGGTCACATAAATAACAGAACTAAGGAACCAACTGCAAACATCTCTCAAGAGAAAAATAACTCACTCCATCACTCCCTGCCCTCCTCGTCTTGGAAGAAGTATAGTACGCTCCATTTGCACCACCATGTGTGACAGTCGAGCTCTGAAAAGTGAAGCTGCGTCCTTGGGGTTGTGACTCCATACCATTGAAGCTACTATAATCATTGCTATACTGCAAGTGCTTGCTCTTTCTCGCTGTAACAAGGAAAAATGACTTGTTTACGCGGTCTAACAATTATCAACAGCAAAATAGATAAGATACCATGTACCAGAAAACAGAATACAAGAAGACGTCTCACCTTCAGCTTCATCATCTGGGTCCTCAACGTATGGCTCCTTGCTCGACCTACCATGTTTCCTAGGATTCTCTTTCTTCTCTCTATCTCCTTCACCTTTCTCATTATCAGAATCTAGCTCTTCAATAATCGGCCCCCTTGATTTTTTCAGCTCTGGAGCTTGGTGATCAGCAAATCCAGATGGATGCAGATTGGGAAAAGGAGATGGATGCATATTGGGGAAAGGAGATGGAAGCATATTGGGAAAAGGAGATGGATGCATATTGGGGAAAGGAGATGGAAGCATATTGGGAAAAGGAGCTGGATGCATATTAACAAAAGGATTTCCACCAGAACCAAAGAAATTCGACTCGAGCATGCCTCCAAATGGGCGTGTGAAAAAGGGATCATCGAACGGATCCCTTCCCCCAAAAATATCAGACAGCAAACTTCTCTGGCCCCCAAAGCCACCAAAACCACCAAAAGGGTCACCATTATCAAAGAAAGGATCTCTGTTACCCCTGCCTCCTTGCATTTTCAAACAACCACAAAACCTGGAAAACAGGAAAACAGGAAAACACCATTCACTTTATAATTAAAAAAAAAATCGGAATTTTGGATGATCAAAGTAGACAATGATCATAATTTATATCGCCCCGTTTGTAACTACCGTAATTAGAACTAAATTCTATAGAGAAAAAAACACAGAATTGGTACTCGCAGAAATTAACAAGACACTGATCAAAATACAAAACCCTAGATACCAGAGAAGGGGGAGACAGAAAGAGTACCTTCAAAGAGGGAAATAATGGCGATTTTGAGAAATTCCAAGAAGCAGTCGAATCAAACCCTAACAGCCAAGATGAGACTTTAGAGATGTAAGGGGTTTCGTGAATTTTTTTTGGTTTGTGTTGTAGGGGTATAAATGCTAACGGAAACCGACTCTGGAAATGAGAAAAGGAAGACGTGGAAGGGTCTGGTATGGCCACGGCTGGTACAGATATTTATTATCAACGAAAGTGCATATTAGTCGCTATAGTTGTCCATTAATTCCACTTCGGTTCTATTGCTTATATACCTTTTAATATCAGCCTCATTTGTCAGTTTCAAATCTTTTTAGTGAGAAAATTTTGCTTCATGTTTTTTCATATACTAGTATATTCAACTATGTTCCGCAGCCGTGGGTAAAACTAATTTTTTTTAAATGTAAAAAAAATATTAATAGCTTAGAAAATTTTTTAACAAGATTATTGAATATGACCAAATGTTTGTTTAAGATTATAATTATGATTGTGGTTTAAAGTATTTTTTTAAAAAATACATTAAAATTAAAAAAATTATTTTTTAAAAATTATTTTTGACACATCATCAAAACGATCTGAAAATATAAAAACTAAATTACATTTTAAGCAAAAAAAATTAAAATTTTTTTGAAACTCGGTTTTCACTGCATTCCCAAACACACAATAAGTGGATTAATTTTAAAATCTCCCGACTTAGCTCTTTGTCTTACTTAAGTTTTCAATTAAACTGTATGAAAGTTAGTTTGACTTAAATCGATCAATTTCATAGATCCAAATACAACCTTAATGATTGATAAAAAAAACATGACTTAGCTTGTAAAAAAACTTTAAGATGACAATTTTTAAAAAAAAAATACTAAGACAATGACAGATTGGATTGAGTTTGGTCCCCATGCGCCCTGGGTCATAGACTCTATTGAGTTCAATAGCTTTTTTCTTATATACTTTTTTATTTATTATATGATAAAAATGATGCTCACAAAATTAAATAGCAACCTAAAAATAAACACTTATTTAAGATAATTATCCCTATAAAAATCAACAATGCAGTCTATTTCTCATCCAATCAAATATTAAAAAATAAAATCAAAAAAAGAATAAATTAAAAAAACAAAAGACCAGAAACAAAAAAAAAACATATATTATCGATAAGTAAACTCATCAAACCTGTGAATTGAGTAAGCTAGGCTGGTACGTCAAACCTGTAAACTAAGTTATGGACTCCACTATGATTATAAAACTATTTTTTATTTAATTATATGATAACAAAAATAGACAATTGCAAAATCAAACATCAACCCAATACCAAGATGTTTTTTTTAGATCACGATAATTTTATAAATGACGAAGCAAAACCATTTAAAAAAATTAAACTTGTCAAACTAAAGAACCAAGTGAACCAGCCAAATTTGTGAATAAATCCACTGACTTTTATAAAGTTTGATGACATAACAAACTATTTTTTTTTAACTATATGAGAAAAAAACAGACAATAAAAAAAGTCAAGCTCGGTTATTTAAAAAAAAACCCACCAAACTCGTAAACTAAGGTAACCCGAGTTACCATGAGAAACTTGCAAACCATGTTAGCCTCATAGAAACGTAAAATAAAAGAAAATAAATTATGAAGTCAAATTCTCAATCATCCCACTATTAAAAGATGAAATCGACAAAAAGAAATTTGAAAAGAAAATCACAACAAAAATCCATAAAGAAAAAAGAAAAAAGAAAGAAATCAAAATAATGTGGATTACTATTGTCATTCATAGTGCAATGTGTGTGGGTGAACAATGATTTCCTCACACCTTTTAATTTTTGTTACTTTATAAAGTTTAATAACATAACATTTCTCATAAACTATTTTTTAATTATATGAAAAAACAAATAGACTGTAAAAAAAATCAAGTTCATTTAAAAAAAAGACAACCCACCAAACTCTAAAATCTAAACAACCTGGGTTACCTCGGCAAATCCGTAAACCACGTTAACCTCATAAAAAAAAGCAAATTACAGAGATAAATTCTCAACAATCTCAATTTTAAAAAATAAAATTGACAAAAATAAAATTGAAAAAAAAACATAACAATTTTTTCTTAAAAAAAAAAGCAAAACCCCGTGGATTACTATTACAATCCCCAATGCAATGGGTGTTGGGTGAATAGTGGTTTCCTCCATCCTTTGTTTTTTATTACTTTATAAAGTTTAATAAATGACTTTCCTCAAAAAAAAA
>Ga0325414_1003245_pt1 | contig 16870 bp, 5 predicted proteins | sample PopdelMetagenome_8_FD_206183 | JGI IMG/M metagenome (GOLD analysis project Ga0325414, IMG submission 206183) | Populus deltoides microbial communities from Bellville, Georgia, United States - Leaf-PdKOR-R3 | ecosystem: Host-associated > Plants > Phyllosphere > Phylloplane/Leaf | place: USA... | reverse complement strand
TATTTAACTTTCTTTTTAATAACAGAAAATTGTTGGTCCAATTACATTAATTCTTGATTCGCTAATTAAACAAACAGCTAGAATTAATTAGTAAAAACTATATTGATCTGATAAGGTACAGCTTACTCAAAGCTAATTTGTAGTAGTGAATCTCTCTAGCAACCAGCTTAATGAGTTGACTCTAGTCCAACCCTCCAGCTACTTCACCAGTACTATATATAATTCAGTGCCCCAGATAATGGCCATCTGCACTCACACACCAAGTCTTGCACAATAGCAAGAAGGTAAGTTAGGTAGCTACGCCCTTCCGTACCTTCGCAGAAACTGACAGAGTGGTGGAGGAACCCAAGAAACCATTAAAGAAACTCACATGAGCTGCTGCTGCTGCCCTTCCAGCAGCCTTCCTCAGTCTATAAATGAGGATAGACAAAGAGCACAAAGAGGAAAAGTCTGCTCGATTCCCCATCACGTTGCCCTTGCATGTTGACCACGTCCATAACTTGTACAAGAAACAAGGTTCTCACGTTTTACATGCAATGTATATATATTTATATTTATATTTATATATTAAATCTCGAGCCTTTTTTGAAGTTTTGGTTTTTTTTCTAGATGCTTTTTTTTATTATTATTATTATTATGATGGTTTTGTCATTTAGAATATATATGAGCTTTTTTTATTAGTTTATAATGTCAAGTTTAAACAAATTAATATCAGTATTTGACGGTTAAATATTGCACAATTATCATTCTTAAACAAAAGTTTTTAATATGTATTTTTTTTTTAGAATAAAAGGATAATCATTTTTTATTGTATATATTCATATATACAAACTAATATTGTTCAGATATATGATTTTATATTTAGCTCATGTCTAAAATTTCTTTGTCTAAGATTGGGTATTTCTCTTTTTCATGTTATATCATGTCTGGAAAAAAAAAACAAATACTTAGTCGAGTCTTAAATTATCATTTCGGATTGCTAGAGAGATGTACTTAGACAAATCATATATATATATTCTCTAAAGATCTCAATTTGAGTCTCAAGATATTTTGATCCTCTATGTATAGTAATATTCTCAGTTAAAATGAATTTCCTTTTAGATATTTTTTTTATTAACGTGATTGTCTGAGTTAGCTTGCGTGCACTTCGACTAATCCTACGGACTATAAAATTAACGACCATGTAAGCCTCCAGTAGTCATCATATTAGCAACCATATAGCTTGAACCTGAAATCATAGATAGAGCAAATCTTTTAGTTCTAAACTCTTACTACTGGACTAGATAGTTAAGTTCCTTTCAAATATTTAATGGATTAAAGATTGCTTTTTAGTGGATGAATTTTCATATATTTTAGTAAGTGATTTTATATAAAAAAGAACTCTCCAGTTTTTGGAGATTCATACAAGGGCCTGACAATGTCATTGATTTTGCTGCCTTAAAATACTTAAAAATCAAAGATTACAGTTGGATTTGTGAGGAGAAGGATCTCTTTGTCTTGAAGCTGAAAATATATTTTATAGAGAAAAATGGTAAAACAATGCAAATGCCCCCTTTACCTCCATATGTTGACTGCCACGTAGTTATTCCTGTCTCTGATTAGAACATGACAATTCTGATTTGTTCACTTCGTTGTGAGTTCTAACTCGGCACAAATCTGGAAAAAAGAAAGAAGAAGAAGAATATGGGGTTATTATATTGTTGGATTGATTCATGTATCATTGGGGTTTGGATTAATTTAAATTAATATTTTTTTTATTAAGATAATAATATTTTATTTTATTTTATTTACTATTTACCTGCCAAGTTAAATCAATATTTTATTTAATTCAATTTAAAATCAAATCAATCTAGAAAATTATCTACTTTATTTATTAGGAGATCAATTCAGGTTTATTTTATTTTATTTTATTTTTAAAAGTAAATAAGTCAAACAATATTTTTTTGTAAAAAATATTTTTTTAAAAAATCAATCAAATAATTCACTTAGGTTGGACTGGATTAATATAGATTTTTAAATGAATTACCGAGGTTTTACCTTTCTTTATTTAATTTAAATCCCGACACCGGGTGGACCACTCCAATCCGCATTTTACAACAATACCAGACAATAGCTGTAACCGTATGCATTACCATTCTACTTTCTAGATCTGCCACGTGGTGCTTCATGAAGCCGGAGCTCGTTCTTGGCTACGGAGCTGCATGCGGCTTAGCTCATAGCAAACTACAGTGGGGTCTGGGAGATCTACTGGGATCTTGTATTGAGATAGAATTCTGGTACATCCAGCTGTACTGTGATGCATTCCGTCAAGGGGGTCCTGCTAAATGTGGGCCATGATGATCGCGTCCGTTTGTAATATGATTATATGAAATCAAACGGTGACGGTCGTACGGAGTGGTGCAGTTGAGATTTTTTTGCCCGTCAAAGTACGGTACCTCAAGGTACTAGCATATGGGGAAGAAAACTCTAAATAATATAATTTGTGATTAAAAGATTGTTTGAAAAGTTTTTTTTATCATATATTAAAAATATATTTTTTTAATTTAAAGTATTTAAATTAAAATTTTTTTAATCTTAGATTATAAAAATACAAGTTTTTTTCTTGTAAACATAAAATATTTATTTTAATAAACTTCTAATCTCGCATTAAAAGAATAAAATTTTCTTCTAGTATTTTTTACTTTGATACAAGTTAATAACCAATAAATAAAGAATCCCCAGTCAACTGCTAGGCCAAGTTTAATAACTATGTACTTAACAATTGCATGATTTATTACTGGAGTGCAAGATATTTCAGATAATGACTGAGATAAATTTATAATCACCAGATTATATGATAAAAAATAAAAAAAATGTTGATGAAAGAAATTAATGAAAGCAATGGACATTAATTGTTAGCTTATCAAGTACTCGTATTGACTATAGAGTATGGAATATGGATTGGAAAGAGTAACTTTTTACCATCCTTTTCTTTTCATTGTCTAGAAAAAAAGAAGAAGACATGTAAAGAGTATAGGTATAACCTTATCATCACCGAGGGATAGGATTTCCTTGGTAGAGAAACTTTCTATCCTAATTATATAACTCATCTTGGCTATATGGATCAATCTAGTACTTCGTATAGATTATGACCGATTAAACTGGTATAGTGCTTATGTATCATGGTGAGATACATAAATAAATAAAATATTTACAAATATGCATCATGTAATTATTTACGAAGAGTATATGATTTGATAAATGAGTATAACACGACAGATCATTACTCCAGATCCCAAGCAGGTTTCTCCACCTGGATATATACAGTATAAGCAATATATACCTAACGGATTCAACATCATATAAGTAATAAAAGTCTTTTTATAATTAATATATGTTAACCGTTAAATTTTATGCATTTATTTTTTAATTCAATATTGATGTTTTTATTAATACTATGTTGGCTTCTTGCTATGTGAGGATCTTCATAGTATTAACAAAGAAAGCAAAGTTCACACCATAATATTCTGATGGTTAAATGTATGTCGCACTGGACTTAAAATATGTGAAGAGAGTCTAACTCTTAATGATGTCATGGTAGATGATGAGGCCACTCAAGTAGGAACAAGAGCTTGATCTAATCGTGCTATTGATGAGTCTGAGTTATCTAGCAGACGTAGATAGATTTATGAGTTATGTTTATATGTTTTGGGATTAATTGAATATTATATTGTTGAATTATTTTTTATTCATTTTGCATGTATATATGTTTTTTTATTGAGTTTAATTAGAATTTGTTGATTGCGGTTATTGTGGTTTTATGCAGTTTTTTTTAAACGGGACAATTTTAAGTATAGTTTTTATATAGAAGAAATTCTATTCAAATTTTGATAAAATTGTAAAAATTTTAATTCTTTAAAATCTTAAAATAAATAAAATTTTAGATTAATAAATATTATGATTTTATAAACTTTTTCCGGCTTAAAACACGAAAATAACCTAAAACTAAACAATAGTTAAAACAATTTGACAATTTTGGCTATTGTTCAATCGTTTTATTAAATATCTAGTTGTTTCTCAAAACAATCTCATTAAAGATATCGCGTTTTAAACCATAAAAATTGATATCACAGTCCACAACTGTGAAATATATTAAATACCGTGATTCTGAACCGTGAAATTATTAAAATGTTGTATTTTTAAACCATGATATCTTTTCACTATGCTATTTTATCAAAACTTCTAATCTTATGCTATTTCATCATAAATTTATATCTTGGGTGATAAATACCCAATTTATCCTTAGTTAACCCATCGATAACAGTATAGTATGCCAAGATTCCATGGTGGTGTGATAGTCAACTTTTGTTGCTGGTTCCTCCTGATGCCTTGTTACGTGTGCTCTAATGGTAAAAAAGAAAAAAAGAAAAAGAAAAGATAATAATGGAAAAGCGGCTTTGTTGAGAATTGAGCGTGGCTGAATCGTGCGATAGTGATTAGTGAAATCATGCATATCACATCAATTCAGGAATTCAGTAACTACCAAAATCATTCCTTAAGCGACATTAGTGCACGAATGTTTCATTAAAGAACATTCTTCTGCTTGCTTTTGGACTCGGCCACTTCATTAAAAAAAAAAAAAAACTCATATATCTAACTTTATTTATTCCTTCTTGTTTTTATATTATAAAAATATTTCTGAAAAAAATTAATTTTTATTTTATTTTTTATGATGTTAAATTGTTTTGATGTGCTGATGTTAAAAATAATTTTTTTGATATATTTCTAAGTGAAAAATATTTTGAAAAATAACTGCTACCATAATACCAAACGAGCTTTAATTGTTAACACATTAGGATTTTTTTTACAAGAAAAAAATAATTTTAGGTTTTTATAAAAAAATATTTTGATTAGCTTTATATAATATTTATTTATATGATTTAATACTTACAGTATTCAAATATGTAGAAGATACATTTATATTTATAATTAATGATTATATTACATGTGCAATTATGTTTACATACAAAATAACACATACACGATAGAAAATAATTTTTTCTTCAAATAGAAAACGTTGTTTAAACAACTATTCTATAGTAAACACGCACAGTATGTGATAATAAAATACAACTGTATATTTAATTTAATTTTATAAATATTGCAAATATAATATTGCTATATAGAACTGGTAGAATACATTAATTAATATATTGAAACATGGGTAATGTCAGGGGTACTAGTCTTTGTACTGATTTTTGCTTCCTAAATTACATGATATCTATTACAAGAAAAGAATTTCAAATCATAAAATGTAGATATTATCATAGTTAATAAAATAATTAAAATTAAAATTAACTAAATGGACCGACGGTGTTTAATGAGAGCTGCATGTGAGGGTTTCTTAATATGAAAATTTTATTCTAGAGTTTAATCGATATAATATTTATAATACAAAAACAATTGTTGAAGTTTGGTTCGGCTGCTCAATTGAGTCTTGTCAAATTAAGAGTGTATTTATTATTATGTTTTGAAAGTGTTTTTGAAAAAAATTAAAAAAATTTAATTTTTGTTTGCTTTAAATTAATATATTTTTTATGTTTTTAGATCATTTTAATGTGATGATGTCAAAAATAATTTTTTTAAAATATTATTTAATTTAATGTGTTTTAGAATAAAAAATACTTTGAAAAACAACTGCTATCACATTTCCAAACACGCTCTAAGTTATTTAGACTTGGTTAGGCCACGATCTAATCAAGCTACTCTCGTCTCTTTTCCTCTTTTTATTTTTTTTTCTTTTTTTTTGGTAAGGTCTGACTAAGCTTCACGAACTCAGTTCGGCCAAGGCCCAATTGAGCTCAAGCTTCATTCTAACATAGATAGCTCACCTTGGTGTGCTATTCATTACTGTCCATAAATATTACTTTCACCTATAAGTCTCCAAATATTTTTCTATATATTTTCATGTTTTTTAAGCTATATATTCCATGTTTAAGAAAGAGAAAAGAGGGTTTTTTTTTTCCTCAACAACACAAAAACTGAATTTCAATCTACTTTCTGCATAATTTATTTACCTATAAAATTCTTAATTTATTTAAATATCGAAGAGTTATTTTGCAGATAACCCTCATATTCGAGCCCAAAATTACCTGCATTCATCAAAGAATTTTTGAAGTTTTATCCTAGCTTCATCACATACACAGGTGTGTGTGATGAAAGATATTTTTTCAAGGGAATTTTTGTAATCATCCCTGTCTAATTAATATTTATAATTAAGTCTTTAAACCTCACTTTTGTTTGTTTTTTTATTTTTTATAAATCCATCCAGATTGGGAGAGATAAAAAACTATTTTCTATAAATAAACATGCTAATAGGTTTTTCCAATGTCGTAATTCTCACCCCCACATTACCTCCTTAACTTCGTCCACATCGCCTTGATTTCATTCACAAGATTGAGATTTGTATTTTTTGATGCTGGTATCCGTTTTGTCCATTAATTATAATCTTTACATTCTTTAACAAGGAAAACAAATCTTCTTTTTTCTTTTTTATAAAAAATTTCATGTTTTAAATCTTTAAAAATAAAATAAAATCATAGATGTAAATCAAGGAGCTCCGGTAACATGTTTAGAATGACGTTTCTTCAAAAAATAATTTTTTTTAGAATTAATTTTTTATATATATTTTTGGATATTTTAATATATGGTATTTTTTAATATATTTTTAAGTAAAAAATACTTTAAAAAACAACTAATATAGCAATTAGAAACACCCGCTAAGCTATAATATTACCTCATATAACCTCTTAAAAGTCAAGAGTTAGTGATTTTCTTCTGAAATCATGCAAAACAATAAACTTGGTGACATGAATTTGGGCTTTCTTGAGACCCTAGATGAGGACATTTCCTCGTTTGTTCAAGCTTCCAAATCTATATCACCTACCCTATATCTCTTCTTCAGTCAGTCCAAACCACCCTACTCCCTTCCCATCCAACGATCCTGATTGCGATTTCCATTTTCATCAACGGCTCTGATTTGACTTCCCAACCTTATCTTCCCCAAGCCAAAGACCATCTCCTAAGCCGAGCCAAGCTTGCCGCTTATCCATTAACAAACAACCGGGCCCCACAGGCACTGTCCACAGGTTTTAACCACTCTAGGCTAGATAACAATAACAGTTTAACCGCAGTTAAAACATAAATTAAAAAACAGTAAAAACCAAGCTTCCTAATAAATAACCCACTTCCTCTCTCTGTCTCTGGCGCTCACTCCTTTCAAGTTTTTCTCTCGAGCCTCACGTCTCTCTCTCTCTCTCTCTCTCTCTCTCTCTCTCTCTGCAAAAACTAAACTCCAAAGTAAAAACAAATTTGGAACCTACCTTGACTAGAGTGACTTGCCACGTGCAAACAATGACTGTCTTCTCCGGCAAGCAGGTAGTCCCGGTGGACTACGAGTCGGAAGTCTCACAACGGCTTCTAGAAGCATCACTCTCCGGCGATCTGAAATCGGCCTTAGAGTGCATCGCCGATCCGTTTATTGATGTGAACTACATTGGAGCTGTTTGTTTGAAGAGTAGAAAGAGTGAGGTTGTTTTAAACGATGAGTCAGCCAGTGAAGTCTCTGTTGATTATCAAGAGTTAAAGACTGATGTTACTGCGTTGTTTCTCGCTGTTCATGCTGGAAATGTTGCTCTCGTCAAGAAATTGCTGGTAATGTCAGAGCTCGTGTTTGCGTCTGATGTTGTTTTTAGTGTGTTTTAGTCGCGTTTTTGTGTTTGTCTAAATTTGAGTGAGTTAACATAGAAATGATGTTTACAAGCCTAGATTTTGAACGAGTATTATTTTCCCCTTCTTTTTTTACCAAAACTGAAATTTTTGAATTTTCAATTTTGAATCCCTCTGATACGGAAAGCGGTGTTTTTTCAAAAAATAAAATAAAATGAAAAGGACATAAATAGGTATTTTTTGTATTTTTATTCTTTAAAACAAAAACCAAACTTAGCCTTTGTCAAGATTAGCTATTCTGGAAATTTTGCGGGTTTTTTTGGTTGCTAGTGATCAAGCATTTGATTTTTTAGATTAATCCGCTTAAGCTTAGTTTATACTGTGATTTTCTCGAACTTATTGTCTTTTTCTTTGGCTGCCTGTCACTTTCGAACTTAATAAAGTTGCTATGGTTTTGGTTTCTGCGGGTATTGTCTTTGAAATTAAAGCTGTTTATATCTTTTTTTAAGGATTCATTGTCTTAATGCCGACCCCCCATAATTAGAAATTTAATTGATTAAATTCGAATACGGAAGCTCTTTTTTTCCTTGTTTACTTTTTGTTTCCAAACGCTGGATATGAATCAGATTCGCAATCTTTTGCAGTGGCTTTGCTTTGCTTTGTTTTTTCTTATATGGGAAAATTTTCAGAAGTTGATTTTCATTTAATTAATTTCATTATGTTTTCTTCTTAAGAAATTCGATAACTCGTTTACAAAATTGCATGAACCCTCTACATTGTTCAACCTGTTAGTTTTCAGTTTAAACGTCTAATTATTACTAGTATCAAAATACATAAGCACCTATTAATAAATCTTAATTATACTCGGAAAAAATCTGTTAATTTGGTTAATTAATGCATCAAGATTTGCTGTTTCACGTTCAAGAATGTGTTTATAATTGGTTGTTGTAGGAATTTTAACTTCTGACCTATCTTTCTGAATTTGATAGAAGTAAAAAACCAATATTATGTCCTAGATATTAGTGCACAAACAGAATGCCCTTTGGCATTTTCCTGATTTTTGTCCTTCGACTGCTATGCTTATTTATTCGTAGCAGCTACCATCAAATCCATAATATTGGTGTGGATCTAAATGACTGTCTAAAATTACAATGATCACTGGAATCTTTGTTTTGTGAAGTTGGGAATTTATATACCCATGGCCTACTGTTTGTTCATATTCATATCCATAAATAATTGCCATATCCTCTGCACATACCATTCATTATTTTGTACTGTTCTGTTCACTGGAGAAATTATATTTTAAGTATACAATCAAGAAGCGAAAGCCATACACTGGTAACATAAACCTTTTTACCTAACAGACATTGGATCAGGGAGGCCCATGATGAGTTGTCTCTTACGATTGGTTGGAGAGTAAAGTACATTAGAGTATATTAATTATTACAGTTCCATGTTCCTTTGTCGATCACATCAGTACTGTTCCCTGTGTTTTTCTGTGCTTTACTGTGTCCTCCTGTACTCCGTGAAAGAAATGAAACCTATTAGACTGCTACTAGTTTTGTCTTCTTGTTGTTAAACTCGTTAAGATTTTTATGACAACAAAGCAACAGAAACTTGGATTTAGAATGATGCCAGTCTTTCAATGATCTTTGTTGAAGTACTGAAAGGTTGGATTTTCCAATTGGCAGAGAGTTGGAGCTGATGTCAACCAGAAACTCTTCAGAGGTTTTGCAATTACAGCAGCAGTGAGGGAGGGCCACCGAGAGATTCTGGAGATCTTGCTTAAAGCCGGGGCATCTCAGCCGGCTTGTGAGGAGGCTTTGCTTGAAGCGGGCTTCCATGGGCGAGCTAGGCTTGCAGAACTGCTCATGGGTTCTGATTTGATTCGGCCCCGTGTTGCTGTGCATGTTCTTGTTACAGCATGCTGCAGGGGGTTTGCAGATGTGGTGGGCACTCTACTGGAGGTAAACCATTTAGTTGCTGATTCATGTCTGCTGTATAACTACATCTTTAAGCTTCAATCAAAGTTACTCTTGCAGCGAAATGTAAATGGCTGTTACCAAACCTGATTTGCGTCAGTTTTTGAAGCTGTTGAACGGGTCTTTTTGCTCTTCACTCCTTTGAGTTTTGGTTTGACAAAGTATGACTGCGTTCTTTGTCGTGAACTGTTTTTTACTTGTTCTCGGTGTGGTCTTATGAAAGTGGGATAGCTGATACCATAGAGATCAACCCCGGCCTGCCTGATGTGTTGACCCATTAACTTGGAGTCTATCTCGAGTTGGGTTTGCTTTCGAACTGGGTTAGGACACTTGGACAAACTCGAGTGAGATTCAATAACGTCAACTTCAAGATCTTTTAAAAAACAATTTGAAACAAAGTTGGTTTTTTTTTTTTTTTTTTTTTTAAACTTTGGTGTTCAAATCATGTATTTTCATTAAAAAAACCAAAATAACATGTTTTTTTTTTTTTAAAAAAACCATAACAACGTTGTTATGGATAGAGTGGGTTGATGTGGCCAACATGTGAACAAGCATTGGGCCGGGTTAAATTTTGGGTTGAGTTAGATAATTATGGTTGACACCAAAGTTTTTTTTGCTTGCTTTACCACTCTTTTGGCCTTTTGACCTTTTCCCTAAAACATTCACCAAATCCCTGAATTTTCCAAAACCCAACGGGTTTTTTAAAAATACAATTGGTTAAACTTTCTGGACCCACAGTGTAGTCAGCTTTGTGTTAAATGAGTTAATTTCTTTTTATGTGTTCAACAAATCTCCTGGAACATCTAGTTGATCTGATTAATCACAGTTGTCTTCTAGTTAATTGCAGGGGATTTTTCCGTGTGATTGACATTGTTCATTCTTGTTTAATGGCAGTGTGGTGTTGGTGTTGATGAAACGGATAGATTGATGCTGTTGTCATCTAAGCCTTCTCTGCATGCAAATGTTGACTGTAATGCAATTGTTGCTGCAGTAGTTAGTCGGCAGGTTGCAGTTGTCCATTTGCTTCTCAAGGTAACCTTCTCATCTCTTTCTTTCGGTTTGAGTCTTAAAAGAATCAGCATGATCCATAAAAGGTTCAAGTTTGGGGGGTTCTATTCTTCTCTGTCAATTTTTTACCTTTTTATCAAAATTAAGGCTAGGTGAAATTATCCTTCAATTATAAATGAAAAATTCTGCATATTGGGCCCCACATTTCAAATAGGTTGGACCCCCTCCATACTGGTTCAGCTGGATATGCGACTTTGTATGACATCTCAAAATGTAGGATCCAATGCTGTAGCTTAAGTGAAAAACAATTGTACTGAAGATGATTGGACAATCAGTTCGAGATTGAATTGGACAGTGAAGTGGCGGCACATTTTTTGTCATTTCTGACTTGAAATTTTTCTTGCTGATCCTTTTATTATTTTTTTTATAAATGCTTATCTTGATTGTTATCAAAATGATTAAACAGGCCGGTGCAAAGACAGATTTCAAAGTTAGACTGGGAGCATGGTCGTGGGATGCAACTACAGGAGAAGAGTTTCGAGTGGGTGCTGGACTTGCAGAGCCATATGCCATCACCTGGTGTGCGGTGGAGTATTTTGAAATCACTGGCACTATCTTGCGAATGCTCCTCCAGCATCTCTCTCCTGACACTCCTCACCATGGAAGAACTCTCCTCCACCATGCCATTCTCTGTGGAAATGCTGCCGCCGTCAATGTGCTCTTAAGCAGCGGAGCCAATGTAGAGGCCTCTGTTAAAACCCAGAAAACAGAGTTCCGACCAGTACATATGGCTGCCCGTTTAGGCTCATCTAAAACCCTCCAATGCCTCATTGACTCAGGCTGTGATATAAACTCGAGGACTGATTCTGGAGACACTGCTCTAATGATATGCGCCAAATACAAGCAAGAAGAGTGTCTGAGAATATTGGCTATGGCCGGTGCTGATTTTGGCTTAGTTAATACTGCTGGCCAATCTGCAACTTCATTCGCTGGTTCAAACCAGTGGTCTCTTGGTTTCCAGCAAATAATACTTGAAGTTATCAGGGCTGGAAAGATTCCCAAATCCAGCAGCGCTTCTGTTTTCTCTTCACTAATCTTTGTAGCTCAAGCTGGTGATATAGAAGCCTTGAAAGCACTCATTAAGTGGGGAGAAGTTGATGTTGATTATCAGGATGATAATGGTTTCTCAGCAGTCATGTTTGCAGCTTTAAATGGTCATGTTGAAGTATTTCGATTGCTGGTCTATGCCGGGGCTGATGTAAAGCTTTGTAACAAAGCTGGCGAAACTGCAATCACCCTTTCTGAACTGAATCAGAATCATGATCTGTTTGAGAAGGTGATGCTTGAATTTGCTCTTCAAATGGGCAACCGCAATGCTGGAGGATTCTATGCATTGCACTGCGCAGCGCGTCGTGGGGACGTGGATGCAGTCAAATTATTGATAAGTAAAGGTTACGATGTAAATGTCCCTGATGGGGATGGCTACACTCCTCTCATGCTGGCTGCTAGAGAGGGCCACGGGTCCATGTGCGAGCTCTTGATCTCACACGGGGCTCAATGTGATATCAAGAACGCTAGAGGTGAAACAGCACTCTCACTTGCAAGGAGATATGTTGGAATAAAAAATGATGCAGAACAAGTAATACTAGACGAGCTTGCTTGCAAGCTGGTGTTAGGTGGTTCACAGGTACTGAAGCACACCAAGAGAGGGAGTGGTGTTCCGCATGGAAAGGAGATAAAAATGATCGGAGAAGCTGGCGTCCTTAGATGGGGAAAATCAAGTAGGAGAAATGTGATCTGCAGGGAAGCAGAAGCGGGGCCAAGCCCAACCTTTCGAAGGAATAGGCGGAGGAGGGGTGATGCTGATGTTCCTGGTCTGTTTCGGGTTTTGACTACTAAGAACAAGGAGGTGCACTTCGTATGTGATGGTGGGCTGGAGATGGCTGAGCTCTGGGTCAGGGGAATACAACTCGTGTCAAGGAAGGCTATCTGCGGTTAAATAGCACGATGGGACATGGATTGGAGGATCGTATCCAGGAAGAGCATGTATAGAATTTTAGAAGCACTTCATCTTGAAGTAGGCCGTCACATTTCGTGACAAAACTCCTGCTTCATGGAAAGGCCATCCGTGGCTGAATTGAATGGCTGGATCTGGCTTGGTAATTAGACGTTTAGAAGATACTTCATCTTGAAGTAGGCTGTTGCTTTTCATGCTTAGGTTTTGATCTCAATAGCTGTAAATTTTTCTCTCTTTTTCCTTTTTTGTCCTTTCTCGTTCAAATTAAAAATCAGCAGCATTTGATCACCATGCAGTTTCAAGAGCAGTATTTTTGATGCTCGTAGTTCAATTCACTGAAACCTGGCCCGGTACACAACCACACTCTGGACGTAGGTTAAGATAAGTCAATAAATTAACTAAAAAAAACTGAAATAATTTTGTTTTGAATAAATATGTATATATAATTTATCTAGTTTTAATAAGATTATAAGTTGACCCACCGGTTCATCTTGACTCAGATCCGATCCAGGCCTTAGGCTGGGAGACAACAAGTCAACCCGTCGGCCAAGTGTCAGAATTATGCTTTCACCTTTGCAACTGAACTTTGCGATAGACTTGGCCTCCTCCCCTTTTGTCCTTGGAGAGGTTGCAGGCGGACGAATATCCTTAGGCCACCAGGGATAAGTTTTTCATGCTGATGCTATCTTTGCTTGAGTGAGAGTTTGATACCTCAATTACCAATAAATCACCAAGAAAAAGGGGAAAAAAACCACAGGATAAAAGAAAGCAGCCAAGCACGTACAATAAAATCCAGTGTCATCTGAGATAACCTCATTCGAGGTTTCAAATGACGGCAGCACCAAGACTCAGGCGTAGCAAAATATGTATCATGATAATCTCAAGGCCTGAATGGGCTATTCACATTCAACCATAATACCCACCACATTATCTTGTTAAATACTTCGAATCTAGGGTTTGAGAGCATTTAAATGGAGAGAGAACTTGTCATTCTGGGCCAAATACAAAGCGCACAAAATTATTTCACCAGTCCCACCACATGACACTCGGACGAACTTGTCATTATGTGCACTGTTTATAGATTTTAACCGTGATGACCAAGCTAACAAATGGCAGAAGAAACAGTTGCAGAGGAAATTTATCGCTCAGTGAATTCTGCGACCTTCACCTACGTCCTTGAAAATCATGATGATAGACATTCACTCCATAATACACTTCCAATACCTTTATGGAGTTGGAAACGCATTGGATACCTATGCATGGTAATGTCTCTAGCTATCCACGAAAACATAGCATATAACTTCATGCTAGCTATCATCAAATCAATAGCACACATGTTTGAAACTTCTATTGAAACATTTTACTAAGAATCTGATCAATGGAATTTGTAATTCAATTTCAAGTGCAACTCTCTTTAAGTGATTAGACGAGTTTAATTGTCCATCATGATATTCCAGCAATTAGCCAGTCTTAATTTCTTTTTCCTTGTTATTACACATGTCCTCTGCTGACTTGACAAACTTTTTCGTCATCTCTTCAATCTGACAAAGAGGATTAAACATCAGAAAACATTCAAATCATTTCAAAACCTATACTTTCTGAAAAAGAATAAAATTGTTTTAACCCTAAACTCACCTCTTTCTCTAGTTTCTTGGCATCATCCTTGGGGAAACTTGAACCTACTTTTTTTACTGTATCCATTGCCTATAAAGCCAACCAACAATGTGCTTAAATAACAGAACACTGAAGCATATTATATTGCACTGGAACATGAAATTCTACTTCTCTAATACCAGCACCTAAACACAGCCGTACTTTAATACAATTTGTTATACAGCCACTAGTTAGGAAGTTACTAATAAGACGCTATGAAAATTGTCCACTTGTATTGTGAATCCCATCTTCAAACTGTAAATGAATTCCTGATTTGAAGGTCTGTACTCTTATCACATATAGGAAACACGAAACATCTAGAAAATAGTAGGAAATCTTTCAAGATTTTCCAAGAACTAAAAGATCCCAACTTCCATGATTATAGAACATTACTTATAGGAAAAATTATTGCATTCGGAATGCTTAACATGACTATGCAATCGCAATGACAAATCTAATGTTAAAATATTTTAACTTCGATACCTTTTGGCGAGCCCTTCTTATACTTTGTCTACAATCTTCACAAGACTTTGCAACCACCTTACACATAGCCTAGAACAAATTTCCAGTGATGAGTTGTGGATCACATTGCATCATTGAAAAATATATGAAAGAGACATTCAATCATAAGCAAACCTGGGTATGCTCTTTGGTTAATCTGGTAAATGCAAAAGCATGGAAAAAGTATATCAGTTAGCAGTCCAGGAAATCCTCAACATTTTATGCATTCGCAATGTTTAACCAGTTTGACAAGTATTTTTGTGTCATCTTAAAAGAAAGATCTTGAAAATTTAACTCAACAATAATTGCCCTTGTGTCAGACCAATGCTTCATGTGAAACAAGTATTAATGTCAAGTTAACAAGAGCTTACGGTGGTATAGCTGCAATCAATCGATCACCATCCCTTTGAGGATTTAATCCCAACGGAGACGAAACAATGGCATTCTCTAGCTGCTTGAGGGTCTGCAAAATACATAATGGGTATGATTCTCAAGGGTACGATAGCTTTAACACTACACTAGTAAAACACAGTTAAAGAAAGGAAGGGAAAAATGCATCACAGACTTAATTTTTATAAAGTTTATAACAGGAGACCAACTTGTTTCAACAATAGTGTTATTCAAAGTTCATTTGAGTTGTGCACTGAATGCAAGCATTTGAATAGATGCACAAAAGTTATCACCTTGAAAGCCACATTTTTTAAATTGGAAAACTAGCACCATTGAAACACTGCAGAGATATTGGGTAGTATAAACAAAATGAATGGACAAAAAAGATCAAATACCAAAAAAAAAAATCAAAACTTTACAGATAGGATTAAGATCATTACATTTGGATCATATGGATTAACGGATAAGGTTTTAGCATCCATGACTGAAACAACAGCTGATCGATTTAAAGGCAGCTTCACACCATCAGTTTCGACAATGATGTGATCAAGCATTCCTGCAAAGCATACAATTGATGAACACTTCAACAAATTAAAACCAGCTGTTTCGAATAATCAAACTAAAGCAAACAGAGGGCCATGATAGGATACCTGCAGATGCCCTTCCAGTTCTTAATTTCTGGAGTTCTCGAGATAATGCAACTACAGCCGCATCCATCTGCGAATTAGCAGTTGCCTTAACAGTAGGCCCAATATCCACAAATTCAACTGTACCCCCAGCAGAGTCATCCCCTAAAATACAAATACGAAAAGAAATGATCTCCCAATTTGACATACATTGATAGTATTCAAATAAAGAAATTAGGGATATTGAACTACGAAAAACACATAACGGGATCTTTAAATTAAAAGAAACCACACAACACACAGCCAAGAAACTGTTCTCTTTACTATATTTTCCATCTTTAAAAATCAAACCCAAAAACACCAACTTTCACAAGTGCAATACGAGAAGTGCAAAGTAGAATAGTCTGCCTCAGATTAAGCAAAACCCAGAAATGAGCACAAGCCAATAATATCAGATCCTCCGATTATCACAATTTCACAACATATTAGCCATCAATCAGAAATGGGTAAATCATAAAACAGAGAAAAAAAAAGGGAGCATTACTTGATTTATTTTTTCCTTTAGCAAAGCCACGACGAGACTGTTTGAGGAAATCAAAGGAAGGCAAAGTTGCTGACGGGAGTTTGTGGGAAACAGAGTTTGAGAGAAGATGGGGAGAGAAGATGGTGGTGGTGTTAGAGAAAGTGCGGGCTTTGGTGAAATTAGTGGAGCTTCGAAGAAGAAAGAGAAAAGAGTTTCGAGAAGAGATTGTGCGTCTTAGGTGCAGCAGAGCCATTTTCACTCTTTCTAAGTTTCTCCTCCGGGTTTTTATCTTTTGGCTGTCCTCCTGTCTTCTTCTCTCTATTTCATTTTTTTGCTGGGGAGGGTTTAGGGTTTTGAGCAGTGTCTTTTAAAAAACCGGCTTCTGTGTAATACTTGTCCTATCCTATCAAATTTTACCCATTAAATTTAGATAATACAAAATGCATGATTACTTGTTCTCGCA
>Ga0325414_1003244_pt1 | contig 16872 bp, 4 predicted proteins | sample PopdelMetagenome_8_FD_206183 | JGI IMG/M metagenome (GOLD analysis project Ga0325414, IMG submission 206183) | Populus deltoides microbial communities from Bellville, Georgia, United States - Leaf-PdKOR-R3 | ecosystem: Host-associated > Plants > Phyllosphere > Phylloplane/Leaf | place: USA... | reverse complement strand
AAATATCAACATCCCAGAAAGGAGGGAATCGACTGAGAGCTGGTGGCATGGCTGGCATTGTACTTGGTGTGGCATTTGCAGTGCTTTTGACAATGGGTGTCTACCATGTAATGGTCACACGCAAAGCCAACTTAAATCGAGCCAATTCTGTTCAAACTAATGCTTGATGTGGTCATCCAATAAGTCTAAATGACTCTCACCAACTCCCTCTGTTACTGCTCTGTCTCTCTCTTAGATTTTGGGCATCGAGTTTATTTAGTGTCATTAGTTAGTATTGCGTGGTATTTTACAATTATGACTACTCATCAGGTTGTTAATCATTTCAGTCTTTTAGAATATATAAACAAAAAAATGTTCCTTTTCTTTTCCAAATTCAGAGCATATTAGTAGTGTTAGCAAGATAAACATCCAATCTAAGCTGTAAAAAGGTGCGCACCCACAGGATCCAGAAGTGAACACAGTTAGATTGGAGAGAAGCAATTCAGATTACACTAAAGCACGAAGGAAACCATGAAAACACCTTAAAGAAAACAAAGTATACTGCTATCACAACCATTGGGATAGCAAAAAAAAAATTCATGAAACCACAGCCCACGGGAATGGTTACTTGTATTGTTCGTGGATCTGTTACCATCCAGAGTCCAAGGGAAAAAAAAAAAAAACTTAAGATCTCCCTATTGATCATTCCTCCTAATGGTTAAACAAGGTTACCCACATATAAGCTAACGATTTCTATACAATTTTATTTTTCTTGTTTAAAATTAAAAAGAGAAGGAAAGAAAACATGCACTAACAATTTTATGTTTTAATTATATTGCATCAAATTTCATTACCATGTACTGAACATTAGCTAGAATAGAAATAGATGTGAAACAGCTGATCTGATGAACAACTTATTTTGGGGGACATGAACTATCACACACATTTGGCTTCTTTCATTTATTTGTGATGAAGAGACTGGTTCAGCATTATAAATCAAGAACCATTATGTCTATATAGCACCATTACCTACTACATTTCTTTGCAGAATATGAAGATCCATTTAGGTGTAATAAGTTAACAGGACAGCACAGAAATGTTTTGGGAGGAAACCCAGCTACATAAACTCAAACACATGATACCCAGTTGATCGCGAGAAAGAATGCAGAGTCCTATAATTTGTAATTTAAAACATTTATTAGCACTGTTTTTGTAGAGAAAGCCCTGGGACACATGTGGCTATTCAGTGTAAAGCTTAAATTCTTGGAAGTGAAGTCTCCAAGAACAGAATCTGTGAATTCACAGCCATGAGGTCTTGTAGATCCACAGCCAAGAACAGAACTAGGAAAGCAGTTCTATCAAATTTGAAATATTTATCACAATGAATGATTCGCTTAAATGATATAACATGAGGCTAGATCTAAGCTTAGAGATAAGAGTAATTCCTATGAAACTAGATCTTATGGAGAAGTACTAGATTTGCTCCAGTAGCCTCCCATATTAGGGGACATCCAGATTTTGAAGGTGAATGGGGTGCTGGGAAAGGTTTTACCATTCGGCCAAGGTCTAAAAACAAAATCTGGTGGACTTTGATATTAAAAACTAGTTCTAAAAAAGGCCTGCTAAAAATCATACGACTCCCTATGTATCTGTTAGGCACTTGATATATAGCAATGAATGAAATCAATATGAAAAAGGATCATAAAGGACTTAGGTTAAGATCCTAGAGCAAATCAGATGGTTCAGATAACAAGGAAGATAAACAGAAAATAAGCTATGTCATACAGCTTTTTATAAATTCCTAAATACTCCAAGTGCAGGTAATATATTATTTGACTTTCAATCATAGCCCATCTCAGTTCAAGTCCCATAAAATGACTTCGAAATCTTGCATGTACATGGCACAAAACTTGATAGAAATGTTCAACTGATAGAAACGAAACTAATCCAAAGTTCTATTGCCTACGTGAGTTAAGAGAAGCAACCACAGGTGCTTGGTCCACAGCTTTGTTCCAAAGAAGTTTGAACTATGAACAAAATTGCTTGCCAAATATAGGCTCTCTCAACAGTCAGAAATTCAAAGTTAAGACAATTAAAAGTTCATGAACACAAAGGTTTGACTTGTCAAAGAAAATCTAGTTGTATTGAGCATTTATGATAGCTAATGTAGTTAATGGTCAATAGTTTTCCACTTTCATGAGAAGGAAGATCACAACAGAAATGAAAGCACAGTGTCTATGCCAGTTTGAAACATATGAAAGCACAGACCTCTACTCTAGTGAAATTTCCAAACACGGAAGTTAAGTAAAAACCTGTCAAATGACAAGTGTATTGTAGCATGAGCTAAAGAAAGATGGTGGAGAAAACATCTTGAATAAATGGCTATGCGTACAAATGGTGTCTATTGATGATGAAAGAGGGAGGGAGTATAAATGCTTTCAAACACCATATGTAGCAGAAAGGCTAGATTTTAATGTCAACAACCTGAATCCCCCAGTATCTCACTTGACAAGGAGCGAAACACCATACACACAGAAGCATAGTTATCTTATCAGGTCATACAAAATCCATCCTGTATCTAAACGAGTAAGAACAACCCTTGGCCGCCCAGCAGCGCACTAAAGTACCAACCAAAGGGGACCATATTACAAGTCTTGTGCCTCATAAAACTGAAACTCAGAATTTTGATCACAACAATATGTTTTATAATAGAAATGCAGTTGTAACAGATCATTTCGATCTAACTTATCGACTACATGCTACAAGTTTCTTTGAAAGAACATTCTGTAATCCAATCCAATCGGAAGTCTCTTTTTGGCTTTGGTATTGTATTACCAAGCAAGCAACTTTGTGATATCAGCATTAGACAAATCTAGAGGGTGGTCTAATAATAAGAAATTGCATGCCTAACCTCTTCTATTCTTAGCCTTATGTAACTCTCTCGTTTTTTGCAAATGTAACCTATTCGTTGAAAAATAGATAAAGAAATAGATAGATAGATAGACGGGTTTCATCTTTCCTTGTTTTGAGGTGAAATGGGTTGATAGATGCTTTTTCGTAGCTCAAAAACAAGGAAACCCGCAAATGCAGCCCCCAATATGGCACCCAGCAGACGCTCCTGCGATTTCCCATCAACAACACCAAGCAACATATCAGTAGCGTGTATAAATTAATTTATAATCAATTTGTAATCCAATCCAACAAAAAACAAAGAAAGAAAGAGTTGGGAGATTGCTCGTGCAAGGATACTGATCATGGTTTGGTGCTGCTCCATTGTATTGTTTTGTATTGAAGTAGCGATCTGTGAGATAGATAAATAGATTTGGAGGAGGAGGAGGAGGAAGCAGAAATAATGAATGAATGAGGTGGACCCCATCTCTTCTTAAAAAACCTTGTCAAAATAGCCTTTCTAATTTCAGAATCTGGTTCTGGGTTTGAAGCTGGTGTTGATGCCTGCAAAATTGATGCTAGCGACTAGAGATATTTGTTGTATTCTTGATTGTTTCTCTAAGTTTCCCATCATTCTTCTAAGCTTCAACAATGTATGAGATAGATAGGTCTAAAAGTTCGGATAAGGCAAATGAGTTTTTTTATATAAAAAAATTTATAACTTTTTATTTATTTGATCAGGTTAACACTAGCCGATGTTAAGACTATGTTTAAATTAAACCTGGTTGTTCATGTTTTTAGATTTTCATTATTTTTTAAAGTTATTTCTGCATTCATTTCTTACTTAGATTTTAGAATTTTATTTGATTTGTGTTTTATTAAATAAATCGATTTGGCTGCTATTTAAACAATTTCAAAGGTTATTTTTCAGAATAATTAAGAATTCTTCACATCAAAATTTATTTTAGCTACTATTTAGAGTCATTAAAACCCTAATAATTTCTATTTTTCCATCATGCAATGGTCACACTCCTTTTAAGAAATAATTATGGCTTTTTTTACGTCTAAGAATCTCATCTAGACTCCAAGACAATCTCTTCACCAACTAAAAATATTCTACTTGTAAGGTGAATTCACTTTCTCCACATAGGTGATATCTAGGCATTTAGTCCTCAGCCATCAAGTGCATACTACAGTGGTTTAGTGATAACAAAGTTTTAGCTAAGAAAATTGAAGTAGGGTTATTCTTGGTTCGTTCATATACTCAATGAAGACACTAGCTATTTCGACACCGATTATCCTAATATCTTATGAAGGAAACAAGACTAACCTAAATATAGCAAAAACAATTGTCTGGTATTTCTCTTCTCCTAGTTTTCCTTCATTTTAATGTGTTTTAACTTTGTCTTAATAGGTTTCAACTTAAACCCCCATTGGTTGTCCTGTATTGATCAACTAGGTCTAAGTGTAGTAATTTGGTGACTTTGGTAGTCGTATCCCTAATTCTTTGTCTAAAATACATCTTATGAGTGTCGTTTGGGAGTTTAGGATTTAAGCATACTCCTTAATGGTGGGGGTCATGTCAACATGCCTGAAAGTGAAACTTCTGTAACCTGGATCCTAGAAATGTAATAATGTCTTCATTATATAAATATGTACTAAAAGCCTTACTAGATCTTCTATCGAACAGAGTCTTATTGATATAATCCACTGGTATAAGCTTTTTCATATTATTTATAAAGCAATATACTATGGTCATGCACGATAATTCCTCATCCTTGGTTCTTAAGCAATCCCCATCAACTAACTACATCATTTCAGATTTTTTCCCGTACTAAAAAAAAATCATGGAAGTCATGGTCTAATTGAATAATTATGGATTTGTTATGTTGCTAAAGGAAGCATAATATGACTTTAACATTAGTTATTATAATAAGTTATCAAAATGTGTCCATGGAGAAATAAGAAGAAGTTAGGAGATAAGCAAGTCGCCATGGAGTTCAGTAAGATTATTACATCATCCTTTTCTCAGTCTGGATATCATCTTATAGATTATGTGACCATCTAGTTGTTATTTTATTATTGAAAGAGTTGCTACAATTTCCATACATCTTTGGTCACGTACGAGGTTGAGTTTTTGTTGGGGTTTTTTTTTTTATATTGTTTGGTTTAAGGAAGACTCATATAATGTTTAATAGTATTTTTAGGATTGAAACCATTCAAAATTGAGTCAAATAATTAGGTTTATGTTTTTTCATGCCTTGCATACCAGGTGTCTAATAAAGGTTTTGAAAGAAATTAGCCTTTATTTCTTTTAAATGAGTTTGATGTTTGGTTTATGTTAAGTGTTTAGCTTTTTTTTATTATTTTATAAAGGCATTTTATGCTTGTGTTACCGTTGTTGATGATTGGAACCATGTAGTTCTAGTGAGTTTGGGATATGAAACAAATTAACTTGTTTGCTTTAAATTATGTATTATAGTTGTTTGACAAGTGTGTTAAAAGCACTCTGTCTTTTTTACTTGAAATGTTTTGTCTGGATTTCATGTTTGGTTTATGTTCAATTGTTTAGTCTTTTTTTGATTAATATTGCTTTTGTATTAAGTGATGTGGATTGGATTCTTTTAGGTAGAGCCATTGGTTAGACAAGTTATGATAGATGGTTGGTGCTCTTTTTTTTTTCATTGAACTGGTGAGGCTACTACTTTGAGTTCTTCTATATATATATATATATATTGGTTGTTGCTAAATGGGTTGATTATTTGCTTCATGAGTTGTTATTAAGTGAGTTCATAACCTTTTTTGTAACGGGATTATTGAAATTAATGGATTTTTTTTTTGCTTTTTTTTTCCTTTCTCTCTCTCACCCTATATTAACAAAAAAAAAACTAAAAAAGGAGATATTTTTAACGTGAATATAGACATATTACATTGTGAATTCACACATTAAATAAGCTTTTTTTTTCCTCTTTCATTATACCCAAGAGCCACTTGCCACTTTTTTTTTTGGCTCTTTTCTATATGGCTTTATATAAACCATGTTTCTCCTATTTTCTCCTTTTTCTCTTCTCCTAATAATCACCAAACTATTATTTTCATTTTTCATGTTTTTTTTATGCACTCCTCTATTCTCTTACTTTTATGTTTTTCTACTTACCCTATCTAAACTTTTCTTTGTTCATATTATGGCACTTTATTTAGTCGAATCATTATGTTATTGTTTGTTTCTCCAGCTTGCATTCGTTAGTTTAGGATTGAAACTAAAATAAGGGCTGCCATCAATTGAACAACACCAAGCTGTTTTTTTTTTTTTTGGATTTGAGTAGTGATGACACTGGTTTTAAGTAAATGCCATAACAATAAGCTTTCTCTTACACACAGTGTTATTAAACCCAGCCTGCCTCGGCGGGTCGACCCGGTGGCTGGACCGGTCCAGGTTTACTAAAAGACTGGCTAGGGCAACAGCCCGGTCAAACCCAGGAGACCCGGCGGGTCGACCCATGACAGAGAGACCCGGACGAGACCCGATTTTTTTTTCAAATGTGGGATTTGAAACCCATTAGTATATAACTATATATACTCTATGTTTCCAAGAAAAAAGTCATGTTTTTTCAACGTGGGATAAAAAATCTTTTGGTTTAAATCCTTCAACTTAAAAGGATAATATAGTATTTTTTCAATGTGGGATTTGAAGCCCTTTAGCATATATATATACTCTATGTTCTAAAGAAAAAAAATCATGTTTTTTCAATGTGAGATAAAAAAATATTTTGGTTTAAATATTTCAACTTAAAATGATAACATAATATCTTTTCAATGTGGGATTTGAAGCCCTTTCATATATATACTCTATGTTTCCATGAAAAAAATTATATTTTTTCAATGTGGGATTTGAAACCCATTAGTATATATACTCTATGTTCCCTTGAAAAAAATCATATTTTTTCAATGTGGGATAAAAAACCTTTTGGTTTAAATACTTCAACTTAAAAAGATAACAAGTATCTTTTCAATGTAGGATTTGAAGCCCTTTGGTATATATACTCTATGTTCCCATGAAAAAAGTTATGTTTTTTCAATGTGGAATTTGAAACCTGTTAGTATATATACTCTATGTTCCCTTGAAAAAAATCATGTTTTTTCAATGTGTGATAAAAAAAACCTTTTGGTTTAAATACTTCAACTTAAAAGGATAACATAGTATCTTCTCAATGTAGGATTTGAAACCCTTTCGTATATATACTCTATATTCCCATGAAAGAAGTTATGTTTTTTCAATGTGGGATTTGAAATCTATTAGTATATATACTTTATGTTCCCAAGAAAGAAGTTATGTTTTTTCGATGTGGGATAAAAAACTTTTTTTGTTTAAATACTTTAATTTAAAAGTTTAACATAATATCTTTTTAATGTGGGATAAATTTTTTTTAAATATTCTTTTAAACTTCATTGTTTACAATATGTATAACCTATATTTACATGGATTTTTTCATATGAAATATTAAAACTTTATTTTTTTTAATTTTTCCGGGTTGACCCGAGTTGATCCGGGTTGACTCATGAAACCTGGGACCCGGCCCCTTGGTCGGGTCAACCCCTAGGCCGGGTTTAATAACTATGCTAAACCTCAATTCTCAAATTCAATCACAAACCCTAAAAATTCCATAAAAAAACAAAAGTAACCAAACATATCCAAAAAAAATTCATAAAACAACAAAATTCAAGAAATCCAAATAGCTAAACATATCTAAATAAGCTACAAAGCCAAAAAAAAAAAAAACCAATAAAAAACTTTAAAACTACATAAAAAAGAAGGAAACATTAATTGGAGTGATGGTGATGTGATTATGTGTGTCATAACCCAATTCTAGATTATTCCTTAAATTTCATTTTTTTTCAAAATAAATATCAAAAAATTAAAATAAAGGTTGGCAACGTGGAGAAAGGAAGCCAGGGAATAAACTGCAATTTTGAAGGAAATTCAAGACCTAATCGTACCCCATTATGTCTAAAAATAGAGAAAAACAATGCAAATTCAAGGTCAAATTGAATGATTATTTGGTGAATTTGCATAAAAATCAAGTTAAATGACATAATTAAATTTTTAATAGGCCAATTTAATTTAATCATGGGCCAAATTGAATTTTAATTATGTTTAAAAATTAATTTGGGTCCAATTGAAAGATTTAATTAAGTGCAAGGACTTAATTATACTTTAAATGGGTCAAATTAATTTTATTTGGGGTTTAATTGAGAAGATTGGAATTTTAAGAGACCAAATTTAATTTCTACAAAGTTAATTGATTGAAATTAAGGGCCAAATTGCAAGAAAAATGAAGTTTTTAGGTCAATTAGGGGTTAAATTGACAAAATTCACAGACAATGACTATTCTGTAACAAGCGCCAAACTATAAGGGCTTAATTGACAAAAACCGAGGGTGAAATTGAAGAAATTGAAAGTTTATTGGTCAATTAGAGATTAAATTGCATAAAACCGAGACCAAGAACCACAATGCAAAAGACACGTAAATTCAGGGTTCTAATTCAAGTTCGGAAGGGGCTAAATTGCACTAAATTAAAAGTATATGGTCAATTAGGGATGCAATTAAATTAAATTTAAAGAAGGAGGATTGAAATGAAATTTGGCCAAAACAGAACTCTGGTACTGTTCATCTTCTTCAATTTTTTCTGAAATGACAACCCAAGGGCTACTTTGCACGTGCATTTAATGCATCTAACGTCCATGAAATTTGACAAATCTTGCACGAAAATGATCCTCTGCAATTTCTCTACAACCCCATATGGCTCGTTCAGGCTGAATGACAACTCATCAATGCCGGCATTAGCCTGAAGAAGCCAACTCAGTCAATTTTTTCCCGCAAATTTGATAACTCAGAACGCCTACTTTGAACCAACGGTCGGGGTCCTTTCCAATTGAATCAAGGGCTGCAATTTTTTTCCAGTGCAGACAAGATTGCCCTCTTCCACCGCCTATAAATAGAGATGGATTTCAGGGTCTAAGAGGAGGGGAAAATCGGGTCCAAAGTAAGCCAAAAAATCAGCATCTTCTCGGTTTCTGCCACCTTTTCTGTCTTTCTCTCTCTCACTCACTCTTCACTGTCCCACAGCCAACCGTGGCTACCACCGCTCTCACCAACGTCTTTTCCACCACAACCTCCACCACAAACAACCGCTCGACCACCTCATGATTAGTACTTAAAAGTGCATTCTCACCAAGACTTTATATCATCATAGTGCACTTAAAATATCATTAAATTTTCTAACTTAAGCATGTTTTATAATAACAAATCTGATAATATAAGATATCTTTAATTCATAATAAATGCTCATTTTAAATGCAGGCCCATCACATAAATCAAATGATTGATTGATGAATTTAACTACTGAAATTAAGAAGACAAAGAAAGGGCTAAGTTTAGAAAAGAGATGTTGGTTCAGTCCAAACTATAACACTGTTCAGTCATTGGGTCATATCTGGAGCTGTAGATCTTGGATTTCAGTTTGGTTTATATGGATAGAAAGCTAAGACATAGGCCTAAAATATTTATAGGAGTCTAAGACTCAATTCTGTCATTTGAAAGTCCAAATCTTAGCATCAAAAGAGAAGTCTGAATCTATCATACAGCCCAGACACTGTTTAATGTTCAACCCATATCTCGAGTTCTAGAAGTCCAAATGCATCGATTCTTTTTTTGTTGGAAAGCTGAGACAATTTCCTAGAACTTTCATGGGACAATCCATTCAAATTCTGATGTTAGCAATGACGTTTTGTTCAGACAAAAAGATAAGGATTGTCACCAAGTCAAGATATGGCCACCCACTCAATAATTAGTCATCAAATCAATAGTTTCAAATTTTGGCCTATAAAAGTAGCCTTTTGCCATGCATTTAAGCATCTTGGTTTTCAGATCAAGATCATGTTCTTGCTCTCTCTCTTTATATTTTTGTAATGCTTAGTTTTGTTTATATTAATCTCTTGTTTATGCTTTTCATTTTCTTTCCTTTACGTAATTAACTCATATCTTATTTATGTTTAGCTAAGTTTATTATGTCAAGGTGAAAAGGTTACACTAATGGTGTAAGAATAAGTATAGTATAAACTCAACATGGACTTTAATGTTTGATACTAACATGTTTTGTATTTGTTATCTTGTTCACTTTTAATACTTTGCTTGTTAAATGGTTAATATAGATTTATGTTGTATAACTATTGGTACAACAAATACTTGGCACTTTCATAGCCCAACTGTATGGTATAACCGACACCTGTGCTATGAAAGGAACTTAATTTGTTGTTAACATAAGTTATAATCATGAATACCTGACAATATTTACAAGTATTAGCATTATTCGAATAAGATAACTAATGTAATCATGTTAACAATTTATAATCCGATTGGCACCTCCTTTGTGTGTGGTTTCTAGTTCAGTAATAAAAAGAGTTTATACTATACTTGTTTGAAATACCATTAGTGGATCCTCTAACCTTGACAATTATTTTATCCTTATTTAATCCTTATATCAATATCACATCTCAAAGCTCTCTTCAACCCCTTTTCTATTATTATCTATTTCTTTATTTGTAGTTTATACAATTAACCTCCATGTGGTTCGACCCCGGTCTTGCCGGGTTATTTATTACTTCGACACTCCTACACTTAGGAGAAGACATCAACTCTTTGGTCGTGTCACCTCACATGGTGGTCGCACCACCCTCTCTCTCTCTCCTCTGCAAAACTCTTCTGCTCTGCCATCGCAACCCCAACAGCAACAACAACCACCTCGTCCAGCCATTTTTGCCCTTCCCAATAACAACAGGGGCGATGACTCTCTCCTCAGCCACTCCAACAGCTCCAACCGTGAGCAACTGGAGTACCAACCACGGTAGCAGCAACTTCAGCAACGTGAGCAACAGCAGCTCTGATGGCTAAACTCTCCATCAATGCCACCGCTAGCCTTATGGCGTCCTCCACGCTAGCCAGCCATCACTGCCACACCAGGTGGTTCACTCCCTTTCCCCTTTCTTTTCTTCTGCTTCTTCTCCTTGTAAAGCTCCACTGTTTTGAAGTGGGACGTGAATTATAATTCACGTTCATTGATCAAGTGGACTTTGGGCCGAATCAATTCTGGCTCAGACCAAATGTTTGGGCCAAGCCCAGCTCATGCATTTAATATATATATTTATTTCTAATATAATTTTTTTAAAATAAAAAATCTTGAAACTTTTATGTAAAAGCCGATTATATTCTAACCCGACCAATAATAATAATAATAATAATAATAATAATAATAGATAGATAGATAGATAGATAGATAGATAGATAGATTGATTGATTGATAGTAAGCAAGCATTTGGAGGGGCAAAAATTAAACAAAAGAAAGTTATAAGGCATTAATTTATTGAGAAAGGAAGGATGGGGACAAATTTGAAAAATGCTAAACACAAGGGGTCAATGTGCAAATTTAAAAGATGGGACTATATAAATGCCCATTTATTTCTTTGCTTAGCCGATGGCTAGAAGCCATAAGAGAGGGAAAGGATTTGTGTGATTTTTAGTTGTTTCCTTGCAAATTATATATGAAAAAAAAAGAAGAGAAGTGTAATTAGAGTGATTAGCACTTAGAAAAAAGGAATTAAGAGGGGTGATTTAATTCTTGGAACTTGTTTTGAAAAAAGAAATCTAAAGCTAGGGTTTAAAAAGGGAGAAGAAGGAAACTTGAATTTTTCTTGCATCTATTCCTTGAATCTTTATCCAAGTAAGTTAAAGAACATGTTTAGAATGATTAATTGTTATAATTTTGTGTTTTGATGAAGAAATTAAATTGCTATAATTATGTGAATTTAGATATTTATGGTGTTAACTATTGAAATGATGCAATTTATGATTGAACCTATATTAGGAAGCATAAATTATTAATGGGTAAGTATTTAATTTAGATATGGAAGAAACAAACCCCTCCCCTTTTTTGTTAATGCTCTCGGCAAAAGGAGAAGTTTTGGGAGATTGAAGAATTTAATGCAATTGTTTAGGAATTGTGAGAATTTATGGGCTTATTAATGTTAATAAATGGAATGGTGAAGGATGTTACAAAAATAAAATATTCACCCTTTTTCCTTGAAGAAATTTCGACCATGACATATAGAAAAGAGAAAAAGAATTTTAACTTGAACTTTGTTAATGTAAAAGAGTGATTTTAGATGAAACGAATGGATTTTTGGAGAACTAGAAAGTTAATTTCAATGAAGGGTTAAAAAGGAGAATTTTACTCTTCTTAACTTAAAATGAAATGAGATTTTTATTATTTGGTTATGAATAATAATTGACATGTTGATTTTTGTACTGGTGCAGAAGAGGTCGCAAGACCTAATCAGCAACAGGAGACCACTTCACGCCCACAAACACCAAGTAGGTGTTAAATACCCTATAATAAATTAATTGTTTAATTTAGTATTTTAGAAGAAATTTCCTTTGATTGTAATTTTAATGTAGAAATTGTGAAATAAAAAGAATGGAAATAATGCTCTGTTAAATAAATGGGCGTGTTAAAGATTATTTCCTGGTTAATGGAAATAATGCCCTGTTAAATGGGCGTGTCGAAAGATTATTTCTTGGTTAATAGAAATAATACCATGTTAAATAAATGGGTGTGCTGAAAGATTATTTCCTGGTTAATAGAAATAATGTCTTGTTAAATGGACGTGTTGAAAGATTATTTCCTGATTAATGGAAATAATGCCTTGTTGAAATGGGCATATTGGTTGAACTATTTTCTTTTTCTTCTTACCTGAACTTCAGATATAATGCACTAATTAATGGACAACTTGAGAAAGTCATATCCTGGTTAATGAAGAAGATATCTTGTAAAGGATTGGCAAAAAAAATGAAATTTAGATTAAATTATTATATTGACGATAAGTGCTTCATTTAATGAGCTAGTGCGTATATTATTGTGTATGCTTCAAATAACCCTTATTTAAATTGTGTATTATTAATAAGTTTAATTTTTCTAGTCTTTACCAAATGTTCACATGTTATATAAATATATTGTTAGGTACATCGCACTATCGAGCTGGAAAGTAGAAGCATAGATGAAAATCCTTGTTTAAGTTAATTTTTGTATTGGAAGTATTGATATTATGTTTTATATTGCCTGTATGTTAAGAAATTTTAAAATGTTTAAATTATTCTTTTGTCGGGTATGTAATTAAGAACAATGTCCTTACTTTAACTAGTAATATAGTTTTGTTGTATTTATATTTAAATGTGTATGTGTCCCAAGAAATTAATATTATTGTAAGTAAATTAGTTTTAAATGTTGTATATGAAATCATAAAATGTTAACTATATATATATATATATATATATATATATATATATATATATATATATATAAAACTACAGGGGATATGGAAATTGTTGTGTTTAGTGGAGTTGCGATGTTTATTTATACTAGGATGAGTTTGTGTTTATTATTTACAGATTTTGATTTTAAGTCGATAACTTGGTATTGAAAATACAAAGGAGACTCTGCCGAAATTCTTAGAAAATATTTACTTAAATAGAGACCAATTAACTCTCTTAAATAACTTTTTTGGGCCTTGACATTTTAAATTAATTTTCTTTTTCAAAAGACAAAAAAAAAAACGTTTTGTTTTCATGCAAAAGGCCAAATCCTAAAACTTTTCCATCCATGTTTTTATAAAAATAAAAATTGCATTTTTCTCATGTTTTAAGATGCAAAATGAATATTGGAACCAGTTTATGATTATACATTAAAATTTTGTCAAAATATCAAAAACCCTTTTACATTTTTTTTTTTAGGGTTTAGATGTAAACTTTAATAACCTGTAGGGGTGTAAAACTAGATGATAGAGGACAACCTCATATATTAAAGATACAAGGTGTAGAAAATGCAATGCTAAATTTTGATTTTAGAACGGTTAGGACTTCACCCGATAAGATAGAGACTCTCTCATGAAGAGAGATCTACCTTGAATCGTAGATGAGACCAACAAATAGAAACCCGACTTAGAAAAAAATAATTAAACAATAATGCAGCATACCTTAGGTAAGGTGCACTGGGGATGATGCGTTTTTTCCCTGCACAACCAGTCCCTTCCCAACCTCTTGCAGACCATAGGTTTCCTAGTGACCATAATGTTAGGTGGCGACTCCTGAACATTAATCATAATTTTATGATTAAATTCAAAAACACTTTTCCAACATACTCACAACACCTCATCAGGAGGCACGATAAAAGCCTCCGTCGTTGCCAGACAACGTCGCGGCGTGCCCCCCACAACAGTGTGGAGCCTCAATTAAGAACGGATGCACCATCAACTCCTTTCCATTAATGGCTACCATTGATTTTTATGTTGCCTCATCTCTTTGCTTCTCTTTTAAAACATTTTTTTTTATCCTTTCAAGTTGCTTTTTTTTCCTGCTCCTGCTCCTTTATGTACAAAGAGAGGAAGAGAAGTGGGGTTTATTGTAGGTGTTGCTTAGGGCTGAATTAAGAGAAGTCATGGCTTTTTCATTGGAAAAAAGTAATGAAAAAGAAAGGAGAAAAGGAAGGAAGATAAGGACATAGAAATGAGAAAAAAGCATGGCTACAATTTAGCCATGTTTCTTTTTCTTTTTTGTAATATTTTATATAATTAAAAGATATAAATGCCCCTTATACTACCCGAGTAAAACAAAAAACCAAGAGAAAAAACAAGAAAGTTCCTGCAAGAAAGTTTTAAATTCTTTTATTCTAAATGCATTTAAGTAATTTTACTACACAGTTAAAAAGGGAATGTTCACAAAGTCCCTGGATAAAAGTTTATGTTTTTACCTAAAAGGTTATTTGAGTAACTTAATTATTTAAAGAAAATGCCAAGAGACCTTTCTGACCTAATAAATTTGTACATGACAGATGTGTCTACGTGAAAAGACTATATTACCCTAAATTCTAGCTACCACAAAGTTTTTCCAACACAATTTAGTGTTTTACTTAATTAATAGCTTTGAACTAACAAAAAAAACTCAAATCATTTTTATATTATCTTACACTCTTTTAACCAATAGAGAAAAAGTTTCAAATTACACAAAAAGTACTTATTACTGATACCAAATAACTCGTGATATTTTCATGTATTTCAAACACAAGATGCTTATTATCTAGACCAATAATACAAAACTTGGAACTAGCTTGTGAAAATTTTAGAATAATGGTCTTTTAAATTGAAAACAACATGGTAAGTGAATAGGAAAAAACAAATATAACAAGTTTTAATTTGAGTAAGATTATAAGAAGATATGTGATATTTTTTGTATTTGATTGTAGAGTGTCCTCAAGTCATCCTTAAAATTTATTAAGATTAGATCTTTCACCAAATTATCTTTAGGATATGTCCCAGATTGAGATTGAGATCAACTTAGTGTATTTAGAAAAGTTTAATAGATTCCTCTAAATACTGACTCTAAAGTCTGAATCTAGAAAGTAACAGCAACTACCCCCTTTTCATTATGATAAACAGTAGCATCCATCACGTACGACAATAGCAAAACCAACTCCACCTTCAACTAAACTCGATTCAACCAACTAACTATACCATGCACAAATCAAGAGCAACCACCACTCATGAGAGACTCTCCTCTAGTAGCTCATGCCTTTAATGTTAAATAAGAAAATAGTTGTTGCTTATGTATGACAATTTTATAGGACTATGAAACTATTGTTCATATGAGAAAAAGCTAAGATTTTTTGGTAATGGCATGTCTTCATTATCAATAGAGTTTAAAGAAGTGTGTCACCTTTATGGGTCTCTTGTATATGTGTTTTGAAAAGTCCACCTGAGCTTAGATAAGATTTTCTTATAGTTATATCTAATGGTATTGATGCACGACAACTATTTTATTATATTTGGAAATAACAATAATTAATAAATGTTACATTTCAGAAATGTGATAAGATGAAAATGTGTAATTTTATTATTATTTTTTAAAATAATATTATTCTATTAAAATTTTTAAATTACTTTGCTAATTTTTTTTAAAAAAATCCCAAAAAATTAAAGTAGTTTTTTTAGGGGGGAAAAGAAAGTCACTAGACGATAAAAGAACGTACAGGAGAGGATATGATGAAAGATTGATTTTATTTCTCTGGCCACCCTGTTTTTTTTCCTAGCCTAGTATAGAAAGCGTGATCGAGTTGGGTAACGCAAGGATATCTCCTCCCTCCCTCCCTCACCCACCCTCACGCACGCTGGCACTCTTCAGATTGAGCTGTAACTGTAGTAATAACACCAGAGAAGCCGAAGGAAATAGGAAATTCACTTTGGCTAAAATAAATATCAAGACGACGTCGTCCAGGACCCGGTGCTGTGCTGACTTGAAAAGCGCCATTAGAATTAGTTTAAAAAACGTTTCATTAAAATTTAATTTTTTTAAAAGGTTTTCTTTTTTATATTTTTAAATTGTTTAATATATTTATGTAAAAATTAATTTTTTAAAAATTAAAAAAAATTATTTTAATATATTTTAAAATAAAAAAATACTTAAAAAAACATTTCCACGCCTACAAACACTCCAATTTAACTTTGACTTTTTTGTCCTTTTCTTTCTATAAACCCCCCCTACTGGCACTTGCGCTCGCTACCGCTATCAGATCTCTCTCACTCTACTGGATCTAAAAAAAAAACAATGTCGACTCGCTTCATTTTCCTCCTCTCTCTCACCGTCCTCCTTCTCTTCTTTCAGCTCTCTCCCTCTCTCTCTAAACTCCAAAACGCTGCCGCCGAAGATGACGATGAGGATCTTAGTTTCCTCGAAGAAGAAACCGACGCCGTTCCTCACGGCCACGGCCACGGCCACGGCCACGGCCACGACCACGACCACGACCACTACCCCGATCCGGACCAATTCGACGAAGAATTCGACAACGAAGATGACCTCGACAACTACTCTGATCTCGATGATTCCGAATTGGATTCTTACA
>Ga0325414_1003243_pt1 | contig 16876 bp, 9 predicted proteins | sample PopdelMetagenome_8_FD_206183 | JGI IMG/M metagenome (GOLD analysis project Ga0325414, IMG submission 206183) | Populus deltoides microbial communities from Bellville, Georgia, United States - Leaf-PdKOR-R3 | ecosystem: Host-associated > Plants > Phyllosphere > Phylloplane/Leaf | place: USA... | reverse complement strand
CATTTTTCTTTCGTTTTTTTTTTTTAACATTCAATTTGATTGTATCGTTGCACTGTGCGAAGGTAAATTAATTACCTTCGCACTGTGCATGAAGCACGCGGGGAGCCACTCCACGCGTGCTTCATCTGTCTTTGCCCAGCTGGTCACTGGCTTGGGCTAGTGACCTGGCCGGGCTGGCTGGGCCCAGCCCAGCCCATGTGGGCTGCGTTGGGCCCAGCCCCAAAAAATTATGCTGGGCCGGGCCGGGTCTAGTTAAAAAACAAATAAAAAGCAGAAAAATAAAAAATAAAAAAATATGTATGTATGGATAAAAATAATGTAAATTTATTGGTTTATTCACTGACGCCAGAGTCAGGAATAAAATATCGGTTTAAATTTATATTATTTTTATTCGTTGAATTTTATTTTATTTAGATGAATAAAAATAATGTAAATTTATTGGTTTATTCACTGACGCTAGAGTCAGGAATAAAAATACTGGTTTAAATTTATATTATTTTTATTCGTTGTATTTTATTTTATTTAGCTAGAAAAAAAATATGTGCATGCGTAAAAAATAAATTTATTTTTGTTTATTTATTCACTGGCACTAGAGTCGGGAATAAAAAAAAAATATTAATCTAATTTATTTTATAGCTACGTGATATTTACCAACGCCAGAGTTGGAAATATCCGTAGTTGAATATTCACTGGCGCCAGAGTCAGGAATATTATAAGCAAATTTTCATAGCATAAATTAATAAACATTTAGCAATTTAAGATGAAACTAGCAATGCAGCCTGCCTCAGGCAGGACGTTTAGGGGGTGATAATATATTCTCTTTTACGTAACCAGTCCCGAACCATAGAATCTCTATTGACCAGTTAGGGTTCCTTGTGACCATAATACTAGGTGGCGACTCCTTAAACAAGACCGTTCTCTATCAAAGAACAGAATGCCAGAAATCCGTTCTTTTCCAAAGATTGATAATTTTTAATCGGCCGTCGCGATGTCGGGTGCGACAACAGCGGGTGCGGTGTATCCTTGTAGCTAAATATGTTGTTTTTTCATGTCATCATAAGCACCGCCTCACCTTCTTTTCCGTGGTGTAACACATGGTGGTGGTCAATGGATGGATTTTTGCCTGTGGTCGTTTCTTTTTTTTTCTTTCCTGCTTTTCTCTCTCTCCTAACAAAAGTGTACGTGTGTCCTATTTTCTTTTCTTTTTATTTCTCAATTTTAGTCCTTAGTTTTTTATGGCTTATTTTAGTCCTTATCCCTTTTGAAAAAGTTTTTTATGTTTTTAATTTCATCATTGAATTACAATTTATCATGGATTATTGTTTTGGATTAGGTCTTTATTATTTCTTTCTCTAACTCTTGTTTAAAAGTTTTGTTGTTTTCAATTTCACCGTCCAATAAAAGTTTATGTTATTTCTTTTTCAATTTAACCCTCATTCTTTTGATTTTTTTTTGTTGAAGTTTTTTTTCTTTTCAATTTAACACTCTAATGTTAACTTTTTATGCCATCTCATTTATTTTTTATTTTGATTCACAGACTTTTGATGCCCTTATTCTTTTAATTATAACTTTTTGTGTTATATATTTTTTTCTCTTGTTTCATCTTATGATATTTGATTTGTTGGGGATTGAGCTTTATTATTTTTTTCAATTGTCGTGTTTCCGATTTAATGACATGGATCACGAGTTTTAAAAGTTGATATGGTTAGAGATTTCTTTTTTTCATTTGATTTTATGGTTTTATCATTTTGCATTTTCTTTTTTTTAAAAAAAAATGGTTTTGTGGTTATCTTTAATTTTTTTTTCTATCGGTTTATCCCAATACTTTTTTAATAGATTTTGTTTGAAAAATTTTTTTGTTTTGTATTTAATTTTTGCATGCTTTTTTATGCCGATGATTTTTTTATAAAAAAATTATTATATTTAAATAATATTTCTGATATGTCTGACTTAGCATATATTTTTTCTTTTATTTTATTCACTCAGTTTCATATGTGTTTCTATTTTTATTATATTTTATTGATTTTAATAAACAAATTTAGTTGGCACAAACAAATAAATATTTCATTTTGTGATATTAAATATCTTGATGTACATCTATCTTTCACTTTTTCCAGTTTCTCTTTTAGTTGTTGTTAATAAATTTTTTTGGTTTATTTACATTGATGATGATCAATTTATTTCATGCTTGGATAAACTTTTCTATTTACACTCTAAAATGTATAAACATATATCGAAACAACTTATCTAACCAGGTTTGTTTTCTTAAAAAAATGTTATGGCCCCAACAAAGCATACGTCAAATATCTAGTAGTATGTATGATCTACCGCGTAGCGTCGATAGGTTCAAAAAATTTTAAGAAGAAAAATTATATTTAGTCAACACAAGCACATTTAAAAGAAAATGAAAAAAATTTAATATCGAATGATAAAAACAAAAAGTAATGATAAAAAAACGATGACAACTCATGTTACAACAAATCAAATATTGAATGGTGAAATAAAAAAATTAATCATTAAAAAATAAAAAACAAAAGCAAAAAGAAAAGGTGTGAGCTCACCCAGGCTAGCCTATGAAACTCGTGGGTCAGGTCATGAGATCGAGATAAATATATAAAAAGAAAAAAAATCAAGAATCATATTTATAAAAAAAATCAATGTCGAGTAATAAGATTAAAAAAGAAAATAAGTAAAATATAATAATGTGAATTTGTGACTTGGACGATGTGATTGGAAGCCCCAAACCTGAAAAAACATCAAAGCCTAAATTTCAATAAATCGAATGTCAAAAACTAAAATTGAAAAAAATCAATCATAAAAAAAGAATTAAAAAAATAACAATTAAAAGAATGCAGATCAAATTTGAAAAAACAAATTGTATGATGAATAATTTTGTGTTAAAGGGATAAATTGAAAAAAATAATCAATTTCACATTAGAATTAAAGAAGAAACCACGAAGAGAATGAAGACTAAATCTTAAAAAAATAGCAAATTTGAAATTTTAATTAAATGATGAAATTAAAAACAATTGAAAGTCCGGAAAAGAGGTAAGAAAAAAATGAAGAAAAAAAAGTCAAGACAAAATTTGAAAAATCAAAAAATGAAATTTTAGATTGAAAGATGCAATTTAAAAAAAAAATAAAAAAACTTACAATAAGGCTAAGGACACAAATTAAAAATTCAAAAGAATTAAGACTGATACTCAAATATTCCCAACCAAGGGGAGTACTCTGAAATTTTCAATGAACAAACGTGAATTTCCAGGGAGGAGAGAGAGAGAAAAAACATCTTCAACAATAATTTGTTCATCACAACCCAACACGCATCGCCTGTGAAGGAAAAGGACGCCGTAGGGAATCAACTAACACAATGAAAGGAATTTTTCGACCACCTGATAATGCTTTATGCATCACTAAAACTCCGCCAAACCTTCCATATGCCTCGCCATGCGGGGCACACGCCTGACATGCTTGAATACTTAATAATTTTTTTAATTATGGCAAAGACCAATATTCATCTCTACCCATTCGATTATAATAGAAAAGATCTATATTAAAATACAAAAATGTCCCCAAAAAACTAGTAAGTGTGAAACATACCAGGAGTTCCATTTGAAAAACATTAGTCGGCTGCATTGGAGGCGAGAATTATGCATTAGATTGTTACTTTCTAGTTAAGAAATGGAACAAAAACTCGTAAGCGTGAAACATACCAGGAGTTCCACAGCACGTGAATGTGACCTTTGCAGCTTCCTGCCGCGTCGAGGGACTCCCGCTCGCTCGCTGTGCGTACCTAACACAGGTTTGCGTATAGATTTCAATCGTTGACCGAACAAATACCTTTCAAACTTGACCTGGCTTCATACCCGGAGGTCCATTCTTCAAATTGAAACAGTCAGCGAAGATCGCTTCCATTCTAGAGCTCAGCTGGCCCTCTGATGATATCATAGGCTCCCGGCAAGTCATTTTCACGGCAATGCTGAAACGGACTCCAGTCTATTTTCAAATTTCAACACGCCTTTTGTCCCTGTTCAGTCTCTGCTTCCATTTGAAATATGAACGGACGCGCCGTGATATTTTTCTACTTCAAATAATAATCAGGAACACATTTGTTGACTTCTACATGATTTCACACATAATCAATCACCTACTTAATAATATTATTAATAACATAGGATAAATTAAGACTATTGTTAATTTCTCAAACAACTAATTTCCCCTAGTGTTCTAAATTGGACCCCTTGTCTAAAATCATTACAAATATTTAATAATAATGTCGAATTCTCTAAGTATGGACGGGGGACTTGACTGAGAAAAAAAATATTTTAGAATATTAATTGAAAATTGGTGGATGGTATAGGAAAACATTTCGAGCTTTTCCCTTAATTATATAAGACTAGAGGAAACCAATGGAAAAGTTAATAATTCTATGCTCGTCCACCTTGCAAAAAGACTTGGTTCGAATCTTGGCAACTGCATCCTTTATTTATCGTAATTCTATATCCTGTTATTTCATTCGCTGAAATATTTTAGATTTTGGCTTTGATAGGACTGTGGTCAGGGTTTATCGGATGTTGGTGTTATGGAAACTGGAGGTTCTTGGATAGCAGCAGAGGTTGTTATTCAAATATTTTTATATTTAAAAATTTATTAAAACAATATTTTATGTTTTTAAATTTATTTTTGATTCTAGTATATCAAAATAATTCAAAAACACTAAAGATAAATATCTTTTTTAGATTGATATTAGTATATCACCTTTAAACACTAAAGGTGACTATTCGATACTTAAATAAGTATCTTTTTTAGAAAAAAAAACATGACATTTTAGAGAAAAATTCTAAAAATAAATATACAATGGAGAATAAAGATTGAGAATCCGGAATTTGAAGGATTCATGGTCTCTCTATAACATAATGAGTTTTTTTTATGAAGAGGAGAAGTTATAGTGTAATTTTGCTCTGATAACATTTAACGATAAAAAATATTCCTAACATATAAATTAATGAGAAATAAATATTCATTACATGAATATTAATACGATCTGAATATATAAAGAGACTAGGATACAAACTATACCTAAGCATAGAGCTCTTCCTCTAAGTTTAGGTTCTTCTTCAAGTTTTGGTCCAGATACATTACTTAAAACTACGAGGTTTTTTTTGAGTCAACAAGAGGTTTTTTAACCTCGTGAAATTTAAATTTATCAAATTAAAAGTTCGCCCTCCAGTTTCATTCCTTTGGCTCAGATAGTGGTGAGCAAATTGATAGACAATGGTGGTGGAGTCGTTTTTAGGGTTAAAGAAATATATATTTTTTCATGATTTTGATGTAATATTTAATATAAGATTTTTTTAATTATTTTATGAAAAATAATGCTTAACTTATAAATAATTATATAACTTTTGTTAAATTTTTTTTTTAGATGCATCAGTCACAAAATGTAAATTTTGATATCCGCATCAAGGTGTTGAGTGCAAGCTATAATTTTTCAAAAATAAAAAGCATGAGGTAATTTTTCCCTCTTTTTTTTTTTCACGGAAAAGAGTTTTCTTGTATTGTATAAAGTACCTCAATTAAAAGGAATTTCAAGAGCTTTTATTAAATAGATATTAAAAGCGACCGGTTTAATATTTGTTCTTCTTCTGGTAGAGCTGGCCATATCCCAGATGATTCACTACCATAGCTAGATTAAGCAACTGGATTCCCTGGTTGCTGGTAACTAAGGAGTAATGACAAATTGTAAAAATGAAAGTAATAAAACATTTTGCTATATTATTCAACTCCAGCTGTTTATTTTTACGTTTTAAAAAATTAAATATTTTTTATTTTTTTTACTTTGAATTAATATTATTTTAGTATTTTTAGATGTTTTGATATGCTGATATCTAAAATAATTTTTTAAAAATAAAAAAATATTATTTTAATATATTTTCAAAGAAAAAATACTTTAAAAACAACAGCAACTAAAATCTCAAACATCCCTTCATTTCTAGATATCCAGGTCGTCTAACCTTAGAGCGCGACCTGTTTGTTTTTACATTTCAAAAGTGTTTTTAAAAAAAATTAAATTTTTTTATTTGCTTCAAATTAATATATTTTTAGTGTTTTTAGATCATTTTGATGTGCAGATATCAAAAATAATTCAAAAAAAATAAAAAAAATATTAATTTAATATATTTATAAATAAAAAAACACTTTAAAAAACAATATTATCCTATTTCTAAAAAGTCAATACTTCAAATTTATTCTCACCCAGCTACACTGTACATTCAATGGGTACGAGACGATAGAATAGGTTGCTTTAAATTGGGATTTGATTGTTGGGTCCCTTAAAATTGTGAACAAAAGTTTTCTTTTTCAAGAGAAAGATATTTTCGGAGCTCCTCGCACCGAAACTAAATATTTTTTAAGCAATATTAAAAACACATCCCTCATATTATTATGATGCATTTAATAGACGCAAATTGCTTTCCGAACTGTGTTTTTTTTAACAAATTTTTTTATGTGATAATATTAAGAATAATTTTTAAAAACATAAAAAATTATTATTTTAATAATTTTTAAAACAAAAAATACTTTAAAAAATAACCACCACTAAACTCTTAAATACCCTTAAATAAATTTAATAATTTCTTAAATAATTTTGAATCCAAGATTTCAACGCGTCAAGCCAAGAAATAAAGATCTTTTTAACTACTAACTATTGGAACAACATTTTAAAATTATTGTAAATAAAAGGGAAGACTTGGGTTGTTTGGTTTGACCAAATTATTTAAAATCTTTGAAAGTTTGGCTTGCTGGTTAAATATTATGTTATTTTTTCATTGGTATAATTCGACTATCATCTCAAGAAATTAGAGTAATTGTATTAGCATAATAATAAATACTCTAACCTCCCTCTTCTTAAAATTTGATATCTTTTAAGAAGTAGAACTAATAATTTGAATTAAAATTACTTCAGCTGGTTGAAAAGCTGAGTTTTTTTATTGTTTTTTAAAATATTTTTTTGTATGAAAATATATTAAAACAATTATTTTTATTTTTTAAAATTTATTTTTGATATTAATATATCAAGATGATTTAAAATTATGAAAAAATTAATTTAAAAACTTTTAAAAATAATTTAAAATATAAAAACAAATAAACTTGAAGGCATGAGTTGCCTTGCCCAGCATTTATTTTGAAGCTGATATGTTCCTGTAAGGAAAACATTTCCTTGCACGATTTTAAAGTCGTGGAACTGTTTTACACGGAAAGGGTTCACTTGGTCGCACCAAGAAAAATCAAAGAGGGTGAGTTGGTTCCAAGTTCTAAACTACATGTGTGTTAGGTACTGTAATGATGTATATTTTAAGAGTATTTTTTTATTTAAAAATATATTAACATAATATTTTTTGAGATTTTTTTTATATTAGTTACGTATTCCAGAAGAGCGTGGTTTCGACGCCCATTGAGGTCATGTGGGTGTCTAATTTTCTCACTCTTAATTTCTTTTATCATTAATTTTTCCTACTTTCTTTAACGACTAAGAAACTATCCAAAGTTCCAAACGGCAGGCTATACATAGACCAAGAAATTAATCAGTTTCTCTTCACAGGCAGTAAAAAAGAAACAAGGAAATGGCTTCTTCTCTCAAGATTTCTATTCTGGCGATGATGGTTGTAGTTTTTTTTTCAAGCGCGACAACCTTAACGAGAGCACAAGACCAGTCTACTTCTTGTGCATCTAAGTTAGTACCATGTCAAGCCTACCTCAGCACCACAACCCAGCCACCAGACAGCTGCTGCAACTCCATCAAAGAAGCGGTTGCAAATGAGCTTCCTTGTCTTTGCAAACTCTATAACGACCCCAATTTGTTTCCGAGTTTGGGCATAAATGTCACTCAGGCTCTCATGCTCAGCCGGAGATGCGGTGTCACCACTGATCTCACTAGTTGCAGCGGTATTGTGGATTCTGAGTCTTGATAGATTTTTTTACTGGTCTGATTCACGTTGTTTTTTTCTTAGGGTGGTTGATGGTTTTGAACCTTTGGGGTTCAAGAAATTGCAATTTGATTTAAAACTATGTTAATTTTGTTTCTGATAAACAGAAAATTAAAGATTGTAGATATTAATTCTCGTCTTTCAACTTATGGTCATTCAGATTTTCTTGATATTCTCATTTTTATTTTCACATCAAGGTGGCCGCCTCCGATTTTTCTCGATTGTTATTTTTTTTAATATACGTTCTTGAACACGAAACTAATTGTTTTCTTTTCCTTGCTTACTTTTTACAGCTTCAGCTCCAACGCCAACTGTTTCAGGTAAATATAATAATAATAATTATTATTTTTCTTGATACTATAAAAGTAAAAATTAGGTTTTATATCAATATCTGAGTATCATGTTCCGGGGATATCAGATTATGATATTCTGGTGGCAGGCTGTTTCTGTTCTTTACCTAATTGATTAGAAAAGTCGCTTCAAACTTCAAAGTTTAGGCTGTTTTTGGTGAAAAACCGTGCTTACTTGACTGCTGAATTAATGTGTCATAATTGAATCCTTTAGGATATTGTAATGTAAGGGTGAGTCGATATGATGATGCCTAGCGTGCTCTTTTGGTGCGTCACCAATTCCGCCTGTATTTTTAATTACATGTCTGCAAATGTGTTCGCGGTTATTTTTAAAATATTTTTTTATATTAAAATATATTAAAATAATATTTTTTTATTTTTAAAAATTATTTTAAAAATTAATATATTAAAACAATCCAAATCATATAAAACAATTAAATTTTAATAAAAAAAACTTAAATTTTTTGCATCACATTTCCAAACTACAATTAAAATATCATTTTATTTTATTTAATATTTTTTATATTTTTATATTATTTTAATATATTTCTAAACAAAAAAATATTTTAAAAAATAATCTTTAGTACATCTTCCAACAACTCTTTAATTTACACCTAATTCATAGCTACCAAACACACGTTTTCAGGGAGAACACCTCATATTTTGGCTCTATTTTGGTAGTCATTGATAGTTTATGAGGATGATAGAAAACAAAAAAGGGTAAAATATTCTTGAATGGCATATTGATGCACGTTAGAAGAATTATTAAATGACTTTGTTATATATAAACCATATTTGCTGCCTTGTTGATTGTATTCAACATGTTCGTTCCTTTTCCTCTCTAACCCTCTGTGAACACGCTTCCGAGAATATAATAGCGATGAACTGCAAAATTGGCACCCTCAAGGATTGGTGGTCATTGCGCAGTAGTGGTTAAATCATTTCAATTCTGTGTAGGCTATGGTAGTTTTCCATCCAATCCATCTTCATTAATGCCTCTGTTTAACCTTTACAGCAGTTCCTGGAAACGATGGAAAGAATGGTGGTAGCAGGATGTCATTGTCGACTGGACTTTCAGGCTTGCTCGTTTTATTGGTCGCGTCTCTCCTGCATTAGGCGATCCGAGTCTGTAATTTGTTATTCACAACCATCAGGATAGAATTACCAGCGTAAATAATGTCGAGAGCATTCATGTAATAGAGAGCCATATTTCCTCCATTCAGGGCTTTTTTGCGCATCTCTTTCTCTGGATTGATATGAGCATTATCGTTATCGTATACTCCCTCTTAATAAATTCAAATTATGTTAGACTTGATTTATGATGCCTGTTACATTTGCATGTTAACATTTGCGTCTGAATGTTTCTTGGCTTCAAATTTGTTATTTTGTGACAATAGGTTTTGTTTCTACACCACGCGTAGTTTGCCACATTAGTTTGTCTTTTTAGATTAATATGGGTGTTCGGACCAGCTTGCGTGTATCTCGACTAATTCTACGGGCCCTGAAGTTAATGACTATATAAGCCTCCAGTGACTCTAAGGTTCATGAGACTCGAACTAGTGACATTTGAGGAGCAAACTCAGAACCTGACCAGTTAAGCTACATCTATCAGGATTTACACTAATCTGTTTTATATTCAAGGGAATGTGACAGGAAAAAGAAAAAAAAAACCATCCTCAACTGGATATGCATGTAGCTCTCCGAATTCAATTGGAATAGGAAAATAAATTGTAGTTATGTGAAGGGCTTGAGTCTACATGGTTATCATGAAGGAGTTTTGTGCTTGTGTTACATTTAATGTTTAATTAAACTCGATATAATTTAATACGTATAAGCATAGAATTAAAAACTGATTTCAATTTTCTCAGCGGAAACAAGAACCTAAAGCCTTGGAATGACGATAGAAAGAGAAGGAAAGCAGAAGGCAGAAGAGTTGATTGTTAATGTACCAAACAACCTCCCTCCCTTTCTACCCTTATTTATATATAATTTTGGAAAATTAATCTTTTTATTACCAAAATTAATTCCCACTGTTTTTAACCCTCAATTATAGGTCATAAAACAAAATAAAACCTAACAATTTTACCTTAAAACCAAATCTTTTATAGATTAAAAAATTAATCTACACTGAGCCACGAGAGCCAAGCGTGTTTGACTTAAGTTCAAATCCACTTAATCTAAAGCATTTTCCTCCTCTTTGATGCCATATCTTCTCAATTTTAACTTCTCAGGCTCTAATTTTATAAAAAAATCTTGTAAATTTTCAACGAGAAATTAGAGTTTTTTGAGTTTAGAAAAGTTTGCCAATTAAAAATTATTTGAGATTAATTTTTTATTTACTCACATATTGATTCTAGATATATAGATGTTGTATATCAAAGTATTTATGTTGAAGAAAAATTTCTAATAAAATTTTAATTCCAAAATATAAGTGAATTCTATGTTTAATTTGATATTAAATGAACCAATTAACAATTTTTTTAAAATCAATTTTCAACCATTTTGCATATTCCTAGACCTTGTTTGAGAAGGCCCATCTTGATAGTTTTTGAGTAATGGTATTTATATTGAAGAAAAATTTCCAATAAAATTTTAATTCCAAAATATAGGTGAATTCTATGTTTAATTTGATATTAAATATATCAATTAACAATATTTTTTAAATCAATTTTCCAACATTTTGAGAAGGCGCATCTTAATAGTTTTTGAGTAATGATTAGTGTCGTTCAAAGACATTGCTTGTTTTGTTCATCGGCTTTTGGGCAGAAAAGCCTTCACTTCTTTGTCACTTTCAGGGAAATGATTTTCAGGACCTATATTAATATTACCATTGAGTTTCATATTATGAGGTTAAATAGTTTTTTTTTGTTAAAGTATTTTTTATTTAAAAATAGATTAAAATAGTTTTTTTTAAATAGTAGTCTCATGGAGGTAATTTGAATTTTTTGTCTTAAAAAAATCCAAGTTTAAGAAAGTTTTTTAAATCGATCTAATTTTTTTATTTATGGATCAAATTTATGGTGTTTGAATTAAATGAAGGTGAAAGGGTAATATATAAAATAAAATAAATTGAATTATATCTATTATAAACATTTTAATTTAATTTGTTTATTAATTGATAATTAAATTAAATACATTAACAGGGGGCTCTTTCACAAGGAAAAAAGAGAGAAGGAAATGGGTGCATTAAGAAATGGGCTTTGCCTATCTCCAAAAACTAACCGGGCCTAGCTTCATCAAAAGCTACCATCGATATACAGTAGGCCCGCGCACACCCTTCAGATGATCCCTATCCAATTATAGTTTGAAGCTACTAGAAAAACCCAATAAATAATAATAATAATAATAATAATGAAAAAACAAACAAGCTGCTTTCCATTTCCATTTCGAAAGAAACGCATAAATTAAAAACCCTCGACACGCGCTCTCTCTCTCCCAAAAGCAAAAAACATCTGAAGGATGGACGCAACAACAGTAGAAGAATTGAAGCAATTTATTGAACAGTGCAAATCCAGTCCATCCATCCTCGCCGATCCTTCCCTTTTCTTCTTCCGCGACTACCTCGAAAGGTATAAAAATAATCATACTAATAATCACGGAATTATTTGAATCATTTCGCTTCCTATCTCTCTCACTTCCGATACCATTTCTTTTAGTCTCGGCGCTAAGCTCCCCGCCTCTGCTCACAAGAAGAGCTATGTTGTCGAGGAGAGTGATGAAGAAATGGAGGAGAAGGAAGAGTCACAAGTAGAACCTCAAGTCGAAGAGGAGGAGGAGGAGATTATTGAATCCGATCTTGAGCTCGAAGGCGACACTGTTGACCCTGATAATGATCCTCCACAGAAGGTACTGCTTTACTTTTATTTCTTCAAAACAACTGTAGTACGGTATGTATTGGTTGCTTTTTAGTTTTTCTTTTTCCTTGATGATGGACTTGACTGTTTGTAGATGGGAGACCCGTCGGTAGAGGTTACAGAGGAATGTCGCGATGCTTCTCAAGAGGCCAAGGCTAAAGCCATGGAAGCTCTCTCTCAAGGTATGATATACAAGCGTCCAAGTGCTCACATGCCTTAACATGTGGAAATTTTGATTACATGCGTGCTTGTGTAGTAGTTTAAATTGGTTTTATGGTGAGATTTGTGTATGCAATTTAGTGCTTCATGCTGTGCAGGCAAACTTGAGGAAGCGATTGAACATTTGACAGAAGCAATTTCTCTCAATCCTACATCAGCAATCATGTATGCCACAAGAGGTACATTATCATTGTTTTTTTTTTGTAAGGTTTCCTGTTGGTCTTATGGAAGTTGTATGAATGAGATTTGTTTGTACAATTTCCTCTATGTTGTTAATATTGTGAACTTGTGATGCTTTACAGCTACTGTTTACATCAAAATGAAGAAGCCCAATGCTGCTATCCGGGATGCTAATGCAGCTCTTGAGGTTGTTGTCTGCCCTATTTATTTACTCTTTTGACATCTGTATATAATCTAATCATGTTTTTGTATTAAGGGATACTTTGAGGTGAAGTTTATCCTACTTATAAATTTAATGGTGATTTCAGATTAACCCGGATTCAGCTAAGGGATACAAGTCTCGTGGCATGGCACAGGCAATGCTCGGTCAGTGGGAAGATGCTGCCAAGGATCTTCACCTGGCATCGAAGTTAGATTATGATGAGGAGATAAGTGCTGTACTTAAGAAGGTCTCTTTCTATATTTCTCTCCCCAATGCGTGTTTTGTACCTTTTGTTGTTTTTCCTGTAATGTCAAATTTTAAAATGATGGAAGCAATGGAAACTATTTATGAAATGATAGATATTCAAATGCAGTATAATATCACCTGTTACATTTTGTTCTCTATGCATATGAAATGCTTGATATTCAGCTACAGTTGACAAATGCTAGTCACATGTTACGTTTCTTGCTGAATGTACTTGGGAAGAGATGGGGGGGCATACAGCAGGAGATTCTCCTGCCTTCCCTATTTTGAATAGATAAATGTGATGTAAAATAAGATTACCCTTTATTTAATTTTAAGAACAAAAATTTGAAGTTTTGGTTGGGAGTGGGATTGTTTCACTGTCCAGATCATTTAATAATTGTAGATTAATGCACGTATGACAGTCAGTCTATCTTTAGGACTCACGTGTGCAGCTGACACTTTCTATTTTCAGAATTGTTAATTTCAATGGCATGAGTTTTACCAAACCAAGTAAATTAGGAACTTGGCCCTGCCTTCATAAAATAAGTCGATACATGTGTGGTTGCTTGCTTTTTAAGTTCATGACTGAATTGCTAAAGAAAATCTTATTGGTGTATTGCATAATATTTTTTTGCCATCTCACTGCAACTGCTATATTACACAGGTTGAACCAAATGCACACAGGATTGAGGAACACCGCAGGAAGTATGAAAGGCTACACAAAGAGAGGGGGGATAGAAAAGCTGAGCGTGAGAGGCAACGCCGTCGTGCTAAAGCTCAGGTAACTATGATCATGATCATCCTGACATTTTAGCTTGCTGTCATCATTAGACTTATTTCCTCCTGTTTAAAGGCTGAGTATGAGAAGGCCAAGAAGCAAGAGCAGTCATCTTCCAGTAGAAAACCTGGAGGCATTCCAGGTGGTTTTCCAGGTGGGATGCCGGGAGGTTTCCCAGGTGCCATGCCAGGGGGGATGCCTGGAGGTTTCCAAGGTGCCATGCCAGGGGGGATGCCAGGAGGTTTCCCAGGTGCCATGCCAGGAGGGATGCCTGGAGGTTCCCCCGGTGCCATGCCAGGAGGGATGCCTGGAAATGTTGATTTTAGCAAAATATTGAATGTAAGTGTCATGGAACTCGTTGCTAATTGGCCATTTTATATCATATACAAAAGTAATTTAAGATGCTTCTAAGTATATGCTAATTGTTTGATGTTTAGAAATTCTTGTCAATATTTTTGTGCTGCCGAAGACAAATAACTTTGGCTTTATTTTCTTTCTAAAAAAACACTTTTTTGTTTTTTGCCAAATACAAATAAAATTGGCCATGCATTTTGCTTTAAATGATAAGATCACCCACACCCACACCCACACCCACACCCACACTGATACTCACATGCACTTCTACACTTGCTTTTTTGTAGGGCATAATGTTCGTGATTAAATCCCTTAGCCAGTGAATACTCTATGGTTTTGTGCTTGTTGTTTGATGTGTATTTTATTGTGTTTGGCCAGGACCCAGAATTGATGGCCGCATTTAGTGATCCAGAAATCATGGCTGCACTTCAAGATGGTAGAATTTTTTTCCGCCTAATTATGTTTTATTTGTTTTCTGTTGTCGGTTTTTATTTTAACCTTGACGGATTAGCTGCTTCTGGTTTGTCTATTGTGAGGGTATTCATGTAATCATGTTCCTCTAGCCAGGGTAATATAAAGATATCTGTATGAAACATGTGCCTGAGTAACTAAATGCAAGGATGTTAAGAAACAAGGATTAGTAACTTACAAAACGTTGTTTACATGTTTTAATGTAGAATTCTAATTTACATGTTTGCTAATGTTTCTCATGCTCGTGGGTGATCATTTTGCAGTAATGAAGAACCCAGCTAATCTTGCTAAGCATCAAGCAAACCCCAAGGTAGCTCCTACAATTGCAAAGATGATGGGCAAATTTGCAGGACCTCAATAAGTGGTTGTCGAAGTTGACATTGTGCTTGGGTTAATCCTTGTTTTTTGAGGTGTAACAGCTTGATAAATCTCGTGTAGCTCACTTGTTTTTCAATTACTGTCTTGGCACGGACCAAGCTACTTGGCTGCTACTCATTGCTGTGCTGGGAATTGTTTTTATTTTTTTGGACCGGAACGATTCATTTCATAGTATGGAGAGAAGCTTAGATTTCATTCAAAGGTTTTCGGGAGCAGAGATGTTTTATGAGCAAGATTTGGCTGCTTTCTCTGTTTGTTCCCAACTGTTGAGATGCTGTTGCAGACCGCGGGGGTTACAGCTAAGCAATAAAGTAAAGGCTTGCCCCAGTCTTCTAATTCTTGGATGTCCACCTCACTTGGGAACACAAAGCGGGGACGTGCTGCAAAACCAGAAGCATCAATCTATACATCCATACTGGAATGGAGGGCCTGTAAAAAGAAAACTACTCAAATATTTGTTTGACCTCCAGAATTAGATGACGGGTGGGCACAAAGATGAATATACGGGCTTGGAGCTCTGTTGCCGTCGAAGAAAAAGGTTGCATTAGGCCGCCTCTTCACGCCTGTTTCCCTTAGTTTCGTGCCAAAAAGTCTTCTGATCTACGCTCGACTAGACATTAACTACTTTTTACCTTCCCGTATCACCAAGGGAGTCCAGCCCCTTTATTTGGAGTTTTCTTTCTGAACCCACACTGCTTCTAGTTCTCTGGATATGGTTAAACTTTTACCTAAAAAACTAAACAGTGTTGGTGTTTTATTGGAGTTAAATCCATAGTAAAATATATCTTTGGCTACAATAAAATCATCTGTGCTTTTTGTTTCAAAATATAGAAACAATAGTCTTTTGCCTGCAAGGTCAACAAAACATAGAATGTGCTTTCTGTTTCAAAATATGGAAATAATAGTCTTTTGCCTGCAAGGTCAACAAAACATAGAATTGTTAATCAAGGATTTTTTTAACTTTGCATAAATCTTTTTGTAGTAAAAATATGAATATACCCTGTGTTGTTGGATAAGGGTGTTTTGAGGTTTATAGATTTTATTTATACAATGTAAATATATCTTTAACCTTGGAAGAGGTAATATAAGCTTGGCACTTGGAGAAGAGATAATATAAGCTTGGCATCTGGAGGTATTTTTATACTTTTATGTAGTTATTTTATGTAATTGTCGGGGTTATGAGAGATCTTACAGTATTTTTATATTTTTTCTGAATTTTTTTTATATTTAAAGCTGTTGGAGCGTGCTCGTCATGTCTTAGCACGTGTGTGGCGTCCTTGCCATGCAGGTAGCACGTGTGATGCCACTTGGTGGACGTAACTAGCCGTTTGTTGTCTTCTTAGATATGTTGTCATATCCACTTTCATTTGAAGTCACACGTGATATCTTATGGTGATTCGATTATTGCCAGTGGTTGTTTGATCCCCCCTTCTTTTTTTTCTTTGAACATGTAATGTACACCACTATTCTCTTTATTTCTTACTTTTCAATTTTAGTTTTCATTCTATTAATTTCTTATTTTGTTTCTTTTTCTTTTATAAATGTTTTTATTCTTTTCAATTTAGTTCTTCAATTGCAATTTCTCATATGTTTGGTTTTTCATTTCGGTCCTCATCTTTTAAAATTTCTAATTTTGTTCTTGACACTTTTTTTGAAGTTTATTTTCTTTTAATTTCATCTTTCAATCAAAACTTCTGTTATTTTTTTTCTAGTTTGACCTTCATTTTTTTTATTTTTTATTTTATTAAAATTATTTTTCAATTCAATTAAACCCTCTAATTTAAAATTTTTATCTCTCTAATGTTTTTTCTCACCTTTATTTTTTTGGATCATTTTGTGTAATTAATTTTTTTTTCTTA
>Ga0325414_1003241_pt1 | contig 16878 bp, 17 predicted proteins | sample PopdelMetagenome_8_FD_206183 | JGI IMG/M metagenome (GOLD analysis project Ga0325414, IMG submission 206183) | Populus deltoides microbial communities from Bellville, Georgia, United States - Leaf-PdKOR-R3 | ecosystem: Host-associated > Plants > Phyllosphere > Phylloplane/Leaf | place: USA... | reverse complement strand
TAGACATTTTCATTTAGCCACTCAAACATGATGTTTTTGTCAAGATGAGAGATATGCTAGGAGTTATATAGAAATCAAGTTTAAGGGGGGATGTTTAAAGTAAACTAGATTTGGGTTTTCTTGAAAAATAGAGGAACAAGTCTGCCGATTAAAAACTGGTCGACCGATTGAATTAAATGAATTGATTGACCAATTAAGTCGATGGAATACATTTACTATTCAGATTAAGATTTTCTTTGAGTAGTTTAATTCCTTATTTATCTAGGACTTGAGGCATATAAATAGGCTTGTAATCATAAGTATAATTCAATATATGTATAGTGGAATATATAAGAGAAAACACTTAATAAGATTGCATTCCTCTCAAATCTTCTTCTTGTTCTTTAGTTTTTCTTATTGTTTTGCTATCCATAAACATTTTTTTTTCTTCCAACGGCTCTAGATTCTCTACCCTATTATGATATAATTCACATGTAGCATCTCCAACAATACCACACTTTCAGCACATTGCTACAAGTAGAAAGATTATTCATTCTAAGGATCATTAGAGACATGCCTAATCTTAGCAATAAAGGATATTCATAATCCACACATGTTATTACCACATAATGATAGACTTACTGGAATGACTAGAGCCCTTTTCACTGCCAACCTATTACATAAGCATATTGTTAGCACTCTTGAATAAATATACACCATTTTTTATACAATGTCAAACCAAGCAATCATTAGGTTTTCTAGGATAAAGATATAACTATTTAATCTGATTTGTTTTAACATGCAATCAACCAGTTGAGAATTCTATATCAAACCATCATCTTCTAAAAGAGCATCAAGTATGGCTTCTACATCCAACACAATAGCATGGGACCAAATTTTAAAACTATTTTTAATGTAGTTAGGCTTGCGATAACATGTGATTCTAAGTAGTCAAGTGTAGATTTGCCATAATTAGATGAGGATTTATTCTATACACATTACATGAATGACATAACATATATCTTTATGAACTAGAGGCCCAAGAGGAGGTCTGGTTACACCATATCAAAATGATGGCTCAAAAGGACTATAACTTTTGATTCAACTTTTGGCTCCTGCTTAAATTTATACAGTAGTTTTTGGAGTCTATTTTCCCTAAAATAATCACTACATCACTACTTGGATATTTTAATCTTTAGATATCAAAAATCTCGCATAGACTCTTAATTTTAGCAGTTTTTATGATTTTCCTTATTATTTCTGGATTTCATGTTCTTTCTTTTGTAATTTTGGATTTTTGTTTTTGTTTTCTAATTGAGGTAGGGTTTCTAGCATATTTAAAGCTTTATAAACCTTTCAAGGAGGTAAACTTCATTATTATTATTTTAGAGAGAATAAACCTATGAATTTAGGGTTCACATCTGCAGTCATTTTTGTTCATAAAACTTTATATGTTTTGTTTGTTATTGTCTTTAAACCTCAAAATTTATAACTTAAATATGTAGATGACTCAATGGAAACTCTGTAAAACCCCAACAAAAGACTCCACTATGATGAATTGAATAAATCTCACAGTTCTTGAAATCCGAAGGTTTCCGCGTCCTTGCAACCAAGAAAAAAAGTTTAGCTTTGCATGTCTATTGAACAACTAATCAAAAAGAAAGAAGAATGCATGATTTCAGGTTTGTGGAGGAAAGGGGTGTTTTTTCTATCTTGGCTAGCTGTCTCCTCTTTCTTTCTCTCTTTCTTTTTATATCCTAGGAAACCCTGATCCTTTTTTCTGTAAAATTGTTATTTCCTAAGTAGACAATTTACATTTAAATAAGTATTTTTTTTCTAAAATAGGAGAAATAGCCTTGCATAAAATCTTCAAGCCTTGAATTTTGACTTAGAGGAGCTAAATTGCCGAAATAAAGACATGAATGTCGGTTTGGATGCTTTGGGACGTAATTTGAACTTGTTTCCTCACAAAACCTGTCTACTAGCAGAATTCATGTGTCATCTTAGAAAAGTTGTATCTCTCTCATATGAGTCTGGAATCTAAAAAAATTAAGTTTGCATCAAATAGACTTATGTAGCTCAAGATATTCAAGTTGGAATGACCGAAGATCAACATTGGCAGAATGCGAGATTTGTCTTTGAAGGTTGCGATTTCCATGCTCTCTTTTTTTCTTGCTATATATGTATAGAAAGGTATGGATGTTAACTTTCTAATTCCAGTAGAATCACTTCGTTTTGACCTCTAGAGCTCAAGCTCTACACAAAACATTGACTGAAGGTCAAATCTGTCAATTATCTCCAATTTACTTCTTTTTGAATCTTTCATCCAAAAGTGCCTTTAAAACATAAAACAAAGAATATCAAGGCATTTTATGTATAAAACATAGGCAAAACACTAGATAAATATGGGTAAAACTATCGAATAATATGGTTGCATCAATTATACAGAAAATACCTATAATGGTTGAATGAGAGAGAGAGAGAGAGTACCTTGAGAGCAGAAACTCAACCGATCATATCTCCGTATTTCACCATTGGATTGGCTGGGTTTTGGATATATTATGCACCTCACCACCCTTTAACATCAAATCATTGGGATCAGAGGATATGGTTTTGTGTGAGCGATATAGTCTTCGCAACATTTCAAGAAAAAACCTATTTGCAGGTCAGTCATGGTCGCTGGCAGTTTCCTCCTTCGTCCACTGTTGGATCATGATATATTTGAGATATGTTGGTCATATGGATGAGCTCTAACTCAATCAGAACTAATAAAATCCAAATGGTGAAGTTAACACATCAAATGACCAAACTTCATATCATTTTTTTTATGTAGGGCTTAAAATGATTTTTTTTAAAGTTTTCATATTGTTTTGATGTGTTATTGTTAAAAATGATTTTAAAAAATAAAAAAAATTCATTTTGATGCATTTCTAAGCGAAAAGCATTTTGAACCGCCACCACTACCACAATCCAAAATAAGCCCAAAGAAATGAAAAGAACCCAAAAGCCAACTAACAACACAAAATACAATGACTTGAATATACAACTCAAAGCCCCAGCTAAGAACTACCAAGGCAAAAATTCTTGGGTCAAAAAGAATGCCCATGTGGAAAACTAAACCCAAGTGCAATGCAACCTTGCAGATAGGCTATATAAACCTCGCAAAAATTGACACCACTGACTTTAAATGGCTCATTTAAAAGTTAGGGACAAGACAAAATAATGGTGAATTTCAACTTCTGAAACGAGACGTCGAGAGTGATTTAGGATCAGAGAGATTAGGAATAGGATGAGGTCGAGTCATTATTTCTTTTTAGCATCCTATTTCTTAAATCCTAGTTAAATGTGTCAATCACATCACATCCAAGGTCCCAACAATATTTGACTCTAATTACTTATAACTAATAAAATAAAATAAAGATTAAATAAAAATCATCTATCAAATAAAAGATTTAAAGGTTAACAATGAGTACAAGGGAACAAAATTGGATGGTTGAAAGTGGCATCCATAGACCGTTTATTTTTGTGTTTTAAAAATATTTTTGAAAAAAAATTGAATTTTTATTTTATTTTTTTCTTTGCTTTAAATTAATTTTTTTATATTTTCAGATCGTTTTGATGTGCTGATATCAAAAATAATATTTAAAAAATAAAAAATATTATCTTAATGCATTTCCGAACAAAATATATTTTAAAAAACAACTGCTATCATACTCTAAAATACCCCATAAATAATGAGAAACTTGAGGCAAAATGTTATAAGCCTTCATATCCTCTTTCTTGAAAGTCACAAAACTGTGCTTTGAAAAGTTCTTTTTAATTAAAAATAAACTCATTTAAATTGATGGGTTTTAGTCCTCTAGAGAAGGAGGATAAAAATGTTTTTGCAATAAAAACTTTAGTTATTTGTTTATGACATAACGTTTTTGCATCAAATTACAAAGTCTTTTTAGTGCTTGTGGCTAAGCCAACGTTTCTACAACAAAAACATAAAAAAACCCAACTTTTCAAAGAGAACTTTCCTTAAAAAAAACATTTTCTGATTGGTACATTAAGTGATATATTTTAGTTTTGTAATTAAATAATAAAATAATTTATAATTTACATCCATGATTTCTTTCTTTTTAATAATTTTGGTAGATGTAAGAATATTAATAAAGTCCACCACTGCACAACTTACATTTCATCTATCACAATAATAATTAGATTTTAATTTTAATGTGTTTGGTTAAAGTTGTTATAAAATATATTTTTATAAGTAAAATAAATAAATAGATAAAAATTATTTTAGCTACTACAAAAATAAGATTATATAAAATAAATAAAAATTATTTAGCTAATAAAATGATTTTTTCTCTGTAATTAAGTGTAATTAATTTTTATCACGCACTCAAGCGTGCTTAATCCCTAATCATCGTCCACCCTCAACCTCAATGCAATCATGAGTGAGTGACCATAGGAAGGAGAAGTGAACCTGCCTTCACTCTAACACAGTCCCAAATTCCCTCTGGGCCGTGGACTCTGCAGTCCACAGAGAGGTTTTTAGCCCACGATTGGAGGCGATGAAGAGGCACTCACCCCCACGGTTACTCCTTCACTGAAGAAACAAGAGCATCATCATCATAAAACAAAAAAACAAACAGATCAATTTCAAAATCAAAACTTTCTTTGCTAATCTCTCTCCCTCCCTCTTCCGGAAACTTATCTTCTCGGTCACTATAAGTTTCGTGTTTTTCTTAACTTGGGTATATTTTATTTTCTGCTCTACAATTTGCATTTGATTTCAGTGCAGGTTGGGGTCAGTCTCAGTTTCTAGGGTTTTTTTATTCTATCACACTTAACTGATTAGGGTTTCTGCTGTTAATGCAATGAAGTAATACAAAATATTGGTTTTTATCTGCTTAGGTTAGGGTTTTGCTTACCAGTGTACCACATTGTTTCTTTTCTCCTGGGTTTTTTTAGATACTTGCCCTTTTTGCTCTTTTAATATTGTAAATTTGATTTTTGTTTGTTTGTTTGTTTGTTTGTTAGTTAAATTATGTTGGATAATGGAATAAAGACATTGCATGATTAATGGGTTTCATTTTTTTTAAGAAAATAAGTGCTTATTGTGACTTAATTATTAGCTCCTTTTCTTGTATTCTTTGACATCAAATTTACTGCAGGGTGCTTATGCCATTGCTTTATCTTTTGCTTTTTTTGTTTCGTTGTTGTGCTTAGGTTGTGATATTGCAGAATATTGGCATTAAGTGGGATCCTAATTAGCAGAGTGTTGGTCATATAGTTTCACGAAGATGGCGAATTTACAAATGACGGGTATTCTGGAGAAGGTATTGTTTTTATTTTATTCGGCATTTGAGTTGATCAACTGTGTGGTTGAAGGGCTGGTTTTGCAAATTCTGTGTGATGGTTCATTTGGATCTTTCAGTTGGTGAAAGTTAATTGAATTTATTTTGGGTGTTCTAGCAGTTATATTTTGATTTGTTTGGCTTTTCTTGCAGATGACGGGTAAGGATAAAGATTACAGATACATGGCAACGTCTGATTTGTTGAATGAGTTAAACAAGGAGGGTTTTAAAGCCGATGCTGATTTGGAGATAAAGTTATCAAATATTGTTCTACAGCAACTTGATGATGTAGCTGGTGATGTTTCTGGATTGGCTGTGAAGTGGTATAGCTCTCTCTGCAATTGCTATAAACATCATGACATTTGTGTATTTTGTGTTGGCTGAATTCATCAAAAAATATTTAGATAGATATATTTCACTCCTATCATTATATTTCCACATGTTAAGACTTTGGTCCTTGTGTATTGTATAATCTCTAGTGTTTAGACTAGACATGATAGTGCATACTCTTTGCTAATTAATTTATATGTGTACTTTAGCATTTGAGATGTGTGACAATATTGATTTAGCATTTAAGAGTTGCTATTTAAAATTTCCAACTTTGACAAAATTGTGGGGTCTTGTGTCAATAGTGTTGGAAAGTCACCTTGGGAACCTCTTTTCCTGTTTCTGTGTTTTGATTGGAGTCTTGCTTTCTCTTCATTTATGCAACATAGACACTGTAACTTCTGAGTAACTCAACTTGTCATGGTTGTTGTCATGTGGATGCCCGATATGCGATGTTTATTTAAGTATGAACAGCAAGAGGGAAAAGAAGATGAAAGAGATGCCAAGTAAAAGTGTTGCTGCAAGCTTGATTTTTATGTTTTTCATTAATGTGCTGTTGCAGTCTTGCTCCATTGGTGAAGAAGGTCAGCGAGGCTCGAGTTGTGGAGATGACTAATAAACTATGTGAAAAATTGCTACATGGTAAAGATCAGCATCGTGACATTGCAAGCATTGCTTTGAAGACTATTGTATCTGAAGTCACAGCAATATCTCTGGCTCAATCTATTCTTGTCACTCTATCTCCACAGTTGATAAAAGGAATAACAAGTCCTGTGAGTTCTAAGTACCATGTGTCAAGGTCTCGACATTTGGAAGTTTCATCTCCTCTTCTCAATAACTTATTTTTACATTCTTTTCTGTCACAGGGATTGAACACGGAGATAAAATGTGAATGTCTTGATATTTTGTGTGATGTTCTTCATAAATTTGGAAATTTGATGGCAGATGATCATGAGGTGCTTTTAAATGCGCTTTTGTCCCAACTGAATTCCAATCAAGCCACCATTAGAAAGAAGACTGTTTCATGCATTGGTAAGACTGAGTAGATATTTTTTATGATCTCCCTTGTGATACCATTGTTTTGATTTAATTGTAGATACACTTGATTCACTCTTGGGCGAAACAAAAAGGTTTATGCTCTGGATTTTGAACCAAAATATCAGAACAGTTGGAAATTTGGCTAGTTCCCAACTATTATGCATGGCCACACTTAAATGTACTTGAGAAGGGTTTTTCTTTTCCAATGCTAATCTTCATTTTGATAAGTTGTTTTACTTGAAATTAAGGTGATAGATTCCTTCAAACCTGCTGTCTTTATGATTTTTCCTTATTTTTTGCTAATTCACAACTTTGATAAATTTAATTTCATAACTATCCACCCAATAGATTGTTGATCTGGCTTAAAATTATCCTTTGGTCTTCAGCATCTCTTGCTTCAAGCTTGTCGGATGATTTATTGGGGAAGGCAACAGTTGAGGTAGTTCGGAAATTGAGAAGTAAGGGTGCAAAACCCGAGATGATCCGAACAAACATTCAAATGATTGGTTCTTTAAGGTAAAGCTATACTCTATGTGTTTATCATATAGTGCTTTCACTTTTAAAGAAGATTGTGATAAATAAGGAGAAAAAGTTAAACTTTGTACTGATGACGGTAAACAATTGGCACTACAATGTGTGAGCCAGTCTAATAACGAGATTTGTACTCTGAATGTGTGGATTCTGGCATGCTTATATCCATGTGTAGAATTGGATCTTTGGATGTAGCAAAGGTTTCTTGGTCAGCTTAGATTACACCTGATCCACTATTACTCATCCTAACAAGCTAAAACTTTTCTATCCTTACAAATTGTGTGATGTTTTGGTGTTTAAGCCGTGCTGTGGGATATCGATTTGGACCCCATCTTGGAGACACTGTGCCAGTGCTAATTAATTACTGCACAAGTGCATCAGAGAATGATGAGGAGCTTCGTGAATATAGCTTGCAGGTGTTGTATATATCCCCATCCTTTCTGTTACTTTTGTGGTTCTAATCATGTGCTTGTCTTTTGATCATGAATTCTGGTTGTATCCTCTAAATTTTGGCTGCAGGCTTTAGAAAGTTTTCTCCTTAGATGCCCCAGAGACATTTATTCTTACTGTCATGAAATTCTTCATCTTACTCTGGAGTACCTAAGTTATGATCCAAACTTCACTGATAACATGGAAGAAGATACTGATGATGAGAGTCTTGAGGAGGAGGAGGAGGAGTATGTTTTAAAAAATGCATATCTGTAGCTCATATCAATATACTTCTTGAACTTGTTATTTATCTTGTCAATCCCTTTGCTGTTCTGTAGTGAGAGTGCAAATGAATATACCGATGATGAAGATGCCAGCTGGAAAGTTCGAAGGGCAGCTGCTAAATGCTTAGCGGCATTGATTGTTTCTCGTCCTGAGGTGCTTGCAAATCTATATGAGGAGGTATGCTGCAATAATTTGGGCACTTGTAAAGTGATTTCTTAACATGGTCCAGTTTGAGCCTGCTTGAAGTTATGGTTGGCTGGTTTATGTTTGAATTTGGATTCAAGCTTTTACGTGGGTGACATGAATGATGTTTTTTTCAATTTTTGACATGTGATATACTCTGCTTTTGTTTGTTCAAGAAAATGGTTTATAACTTCTTCATTCAATCTTGCCTTTCTAAACATCATCGTATTAAACATCCATTTTTCTTTTGTGCAGGCCTGTCCTAAGTTGATTGATAGATTTAAAGAAAGGGAAGAAAATGTCAAGGTAAGCCTTGATCTTTCAATTGCAGAAATTTAGGTACTGCATTTGAGTGCTCATCTGATTTTGTTGTGATGCAGATGGATGTGTTCAATACATTCATTGAGCTACTACGTCAAACTGGAAATGTTACAAAAGGGCAGATTGACATGGATGAATCAAGGCAAGTTTCTGTATCTGTGAAAAAATTAACTTGTGTTAACATTATCCATTTGAATTTCACCTGCTAAATGTTTTATTTTCTTTCATTGTATATTTTCTTTTTGTCTACCTTGTGTTTCTCTTCTCTTATTTGAGTAACGTCTTGGTTTTGAAACATTTTTAGAACAGAGACATTGCTTTTAAATCAACTTTAAGAGTGTCATTGACATTAATGGGTATACTGATAACCAGAGCCCTACTCTGTCACTATTACTTGAGACTGGTTTGTCAAAGCTAGTTCCTTTGATGCTGAGATTCTTTATCTAGCTTTCTTTTTCTTAAGCCTAATAAATGGTGTTACCCTGCATCATCCAAAAGGGACAAAATCACAGTTCCTGAAAATGGTAAATCACTGTGCAAAACAAGTTGTCAAAGTGTTAACATGATTTCTTTGGCCTGCATGATGGGCATGCTTTGGATTTCGATGATAAAATAGGGTTCACAAAATTGCTGTGTCTGCAATTGGTCTATTGCTTCAGGAGTGTGATCTCCCAGTGAATTGATTTTGCAAGTTTAACTGTTATGCAGCCCAAGATGGTTACTGAAGCAAGAAGTGCCAAAGATTATCAAATCTATAAACAGGCAATTGCGTGAGAAATCTATCAAGACCAAGGTAACCGCCGATATGTGTCGAGGATTAAGAGTTGCATGCTCAAAAAACTGCATGCAATCTCATAGATAAATCATGCCACACCTTACAAAATACAAATGAAATGCATTACCTTTGTCTGCCTACAGGTTGGTGCATTTTCAGTTCTGAAAGAACTTGTGGTTGTCTTGCCAGACTGCCTTGCAGAACACATTGGGTCACTAATTCCAGGAATTGAGAAGGCATTAAATGTATGTGAATTTTGCCTCAAGTCAGATGTGTCATTGGTGCTTAATTTTCTGCATTACACTGTTCATCCTTAATTGATGCAAATTTTCCTGTGCAATATTTCTCAGGACAAATCTTCGACCTCAAATTTGAAGATTGAGGCTCTTATATTTACAAGATTGGTATTGGCTTCACATTCACCCTCTGTTTTCCACCTTTATATCAAGGTAATCAGTGGTTTTATTCTGGAATCGATACCTCTTGTTGTACTGTTCTTAATAGTGAAGTATTCTTTAGTTCATATTTAATTTTTTTTCTTGCATTTTCTCTCATGCAATGCTCTATTGGCCATAAATTTAAAATGTCGAAAGAAAATATGTTCAGCCATTCTTTTTTGTCTTTTGAATTATGCTTCATTGCTTGAGGATATATGATTTTTTGTTAAGTGGTTAAGCTCTGGAAAACCTTTGTTGGCAATGCTACGTTGTGAAGATCTTTTCTTTCTTCTTTTAATAGGATTCATTGTGTAATGGTTGGTCCCCCTGAAAATGACAACATGATTAGGATTGATGTAATAATTCATCATCTTCAAGATGGGTTTTAATTATTGAGGAAATTGAGGTTTTTCATTTTTTTCCCTTTTTTTATCCAAAAAAAAAAAATGTATTGTCATGCAATTTCCTTGATCCCTTATTTTTTACTGCCCCTTGGTCTGCGTTGTGAATGCATGTACAATTTTTTTATACATTACTGTTTGTACTCCTTTGAACTGGTAACTTCTTTCCTGTGTCATGATTATTTTCAATTATGAATAGAACAGCAGTCATGACTCCTGAGCGGTAATACATATACTGGGATTTACACTGCTTGTTATTGCAGGCCCTTTCTAGTCCTGTTTTGTCTGCTGTTGGTGAGAGATACTACAAGGTCACAGCAGAGGCATTAAGAGTCTGTGGGGAACTTGTTCGCGTTGTCCGTCCCAATATCCAGGTTAGATTGTTTATATACTCTGTTATCTTTCAAGATTTTGTTGGACCATTTCTGATAATTTAATTGGTGTTCTGATGTAGGGCTTTGGTTTTGACTTCAGACCTTATGTCCATCCAATATATAATGCCATAATGTCACGTTTGACCAACCAAGATCAAGACCAGGTCTGTAGAGTAACTAGAGTTGATTCTATAGTTTTTCTCATGCTGAAAATCATTTTATCTTTTCTGAAATTTTTTTCTAATGTGGCATATTTCTTCTATCCAGGAGGTCAAGGAGTGTGCCATTTCTTGCATGGGGCTTGTCATTTCAACATTTGGCGATAACCTCAAAGCAGAATTACCTGTGTGTCTCCCTGTACTTGTTGATCGTATGGGGAATGAGATAACACGACTTACTGCTGTGAAGGTCAGTGTTATGTAAATTGCTATATGGATGTTAATATTCCTTGGGTTGTTTTTGCACCAATTATGTGTTGTGGTGACAATTTAGTTAGGCTTTCTCATCTGAAGTTATAATGTATTTCCTTGATCACTATGATGCATGAGTATGCAAACCATTTTGAATTTCTGAATCCAGGCTTTTGCTGTAATTGCTGCTTCTCCTCTTCTGATTGATCTGTCATGTGTCCTGGAGAATGTAATTGCAGAGCTGACTGCATTCCTACGCAAGGTATGAAAGTTGGTTTACTTCAGAATATGCGTACTAATTTGTTGGATTATGATTTGTAGATAGGCTAATGTGCATTTGAGTGTTGTGTATAAATTCTGAATTCTGCTTTGTTGTTTGGGAACATAGGCTAATCGGGCTTTAAGGCAGGCAACTTTGGGGACACTGAATTCTCTAATTGTAGCTTATGGTGATCAAATTGGTTCATCTGCTTATGAAGTTATTATCGTGGAACTTTCAACTCTGATTAGGTTTTCCACGCCTTTTGATGTTATGCTTTTGAGTGAGGAATGGTTGTTGGCTGTGATTACATCTGAAAATGCTAATTCTCTTGTTTTTCCATTGTCTCAGTGATTCAGATTTGCACATGGCAGCTCTTGCCCTGGAACTTTGCTGCACCTTGATGGCTGACAGGAAATCGAGCCCAAATGTTGGTTTGGCTGTTAGAAATAAAGTTCTTCCTCAGGCACTAACATTAATTAACAGCCCATTGCTACAGGGTCAAGCCCTTTTGGTAACACTCTCTTCCAATACCAAGCATTACTTGTGGTCCAGATCAATGCTTGGTTTAAAATTTTTCCTGCTTGATATTGCAGGCCTTACGGAACTTTTTTGCTGCTTTAGTCTACTCTGCAAATACAAGTTTTGACACTTTACTGGACTCGCTTCTTTCACGTGCTAAGCCATCTCCACAGTCAGGAGGTGTTGCAAAACAGGCTTTGCATTCAATAGCCCAATGCGTGGCTGTTCTCTGCCTTGCCGCAGGTGACAAAAAATGTTCATCTACTGTGGACATGCTTACTGATATTCTCAAAGATGACAGTAGTACCAATTCAGTAAGTTTGCCATACAAGTAAAATTTTGTAACGAGAATGCTCTTTGCATTGATGATACCTTTTTCCATGGCAATAGTTGAATTGTGCATTTCACAACTGTTATTTTCTTTTTTAGGCGAAGCAGCACCTTGCACTATTATGCCTGGGAGAAATTGGGAGAAGGAAAGATCTAAGCATGCATGCAAATATAGAAACCATTATTATTGAGTCCTTCCAATCCCCTTTTGAAGAAATAAAGTCTGCTGCTTCTTATGCTCTTGGTAATATTGCTGTTGGTAATCTTTCCAAGTACCTACCCTTTATCTTGGACCAGATTGATAATCAACAGAAGAAACAATATCTCCTGCTTCATTCTTTGAAGGAGGTTTGTTTTTTATTCTTAAATCTACTTCAAACTGAAGGTTATTTTAAAAATATATCCGTCTCCTCTAACCTCCTGAGTATGCAGGTTATAGTAAGACAATCAGTAGATAAAGCAGAGTTCCAGGATTCCAGTGTTGAGAAGATACTTAAATTACTATTTAATCACTGTGAAAGTGATGAAGAGGGTGTTCGGAATGTTGTAGCTGAGTGCCTTGGTAAAATTGCACTTATTGAACCTGCAAAGCTCATTCCTGCGCTTAAGGTTTCTAATCATCAAATCAAATGGCATTCAGAGTTTCATTTAAGTTTGTTCTTAGTTTTTTGGCTCCAAAGTCTTGTGTTTTACTTTAAATTCTAAATTCCTTATAGGTGAGAACAACGAGCCCAGCTGCCTTCACCAGAGCAACAGTGGTAATTGCTGTAAAATACTCAATAGTTGAGCGGCCAGAGAAGATTGATGAGATTATATACCCGGAAATCTCATCGTTTCTTATGCTTATCAAAGATCATGACCGGGTAAGTTGCAGATATATATTTGCTCTAATGAATAAACATAGTGTTTGCTTGTGGTGGCCTGCTTGGTTTTTGAACCTGATGGTTATTCTTAAATATGACATGCAGCATGTTAGGCGTGCAGCTGTCTTGGCCTTAAGCACATTCGCTCACAATAAGCCTAACCTTATCAAGGGACTCCTTCCTGAATTATTGCCACTTCTCTATGATCAAACAATTGTTAAGGTAATTGAAAAGTTGGCCTTTTCTGAGCTAATGATGCAACTTCCATATGCTGCTTATCTAAATACAGTGTAAGTAGGGGATTATTGCTTGAACTTTTTAACCTGTCCTGTCTTTTACACTGTTAGCTATTTATCCCATTGATTTATATATGCTTTAGCATAGTGCTGAGAACTCATGCACTGCTTATGATTTCAGTGCTCTGGTAATCTTATAATTCTCATTTGTTTTTAATCTTTTGCTTCTAATTTATATAATGCACTGCTGAGGGTTTGTATCAGTTAGTCTTTGTATTGAACATTTGAAATAGTTATTTGAATCCATCTCTTTAATGTCCATGCTGGCAGCATATGTGTGAGCCGAATCATTGTTTTACTTGAAAGAAAGGCATTTTGCATTCAGCCTAGGATTATACATACTAGGTTGCGTGATAAATATTGACTCCATTGTACTTTCATATAATAGTAGATTGAGATGAACTGGTAACAAGGACATATATTCTCTTGTAACTCCACTGTACTTCCATAGGATGATTGATTGAAATGAACCTTGATCAGCTAAATGGCATATATTCTCGAGTCCTAGAAATATTGATTTTAGGTGTGCTTAGTTATTCAAGTAACTATAAATATATTTTAAGGAGCTTAAACATACTGCATCATAACTGCAAGATAATGCTTGTTAAAAAAAAAAGATTTGGTTGTTTGATTCCTAACAGCTTAAGCTATTATAATAATATGATGATTATATTAATGTTGAATGAAAGATAACCAAAAACAATAAAAAAGCATAAGTGAATAAAAGCTTGAGGCAATATATATGTTGCTATCAATGAGAAACAACGAATAGGGGGATGCAAAAGTCAATTGACCTTTCAGGATGAAAGGATTCTCTGTTGCTAGGGCAGGTTATGCTGTTCTATCCATTTCTCCAATTATAGAAGGCCTGAACTGATGGAATTGTCCTGGAAGTCATTTTTTGTGCTTTTGTGCAGAATGATTGACAACTGGGCTTTATAATTAAATGGATTGTATCAAAAAATTGTTAATGCATTTCCATCGTTATCCTTTGTGTTCCCTGTTTCTTGCCTTTTATACTTTGTTTTGTGGACGCCTGTCTGTTTTCTTTACTTTAGTAACAACAATTGAGCCGCGCTGTAACCCCCCAGCTTCAACAATTGAGTTTTTTGTGAGTTATGCAACCGAGTTTTAAAATAATGGCGGCTATGTGAGACTTTCAAGGGCCCATTATATTGCATCCTACTTTTCTTGTGAGGTGTAGCATTTTGGACGTGTTGCTGCTGTAACAGCTGTTATATCACATGCTATGATGTGGCTGTTGCATCGCATAACAATGTAGCTGTTAGACTTAAAAATGTCATTAGCTCATATGTTTTTGCAACACGTTGAAATCTCATAGATTTGTGCTGTGTACATTGAAGACTATAGTATTGCAATTTTATAGTCTTACATTATTAGATTTTTCAATATGTAAAATTATTTAGGGTTCTAACAATTTGCATATGATTGTAAATGCTATTTAAAAAACATAATGTTTCTGTTATTTGGGTTTCTCTAGTAGATGTTGAAGTTATATTCTCCAATGTTTATGTTATTTTGTCTTCCTGTTGGTCTCGCTTGCATTTTTGTTCAGTATCACCCATATTATATCCTTGCAGGATTTTCTGATTTTAAATCTTGCTTACTGCAGCAAGAATTGATACGAACTGTAGATCTTGGACCTTTCAAGCATATTGTGGATGATGGCCTTGAGTTGAGGAAAGCAGCTTTTGAATGTGTAGACACATTGCTGGATGGTTGTCTTGATCAAGTGAACCCTTCATCTTTCATTGTTCCTTACCTCAAATCAGGCCTGGATGGTCGTATTCAATATCCTTCTCACCAAGCGCAATTATTGTTTAGTTATTTAGTTTTGTGACTCATTCAGTTTGGTTTTATGCATGAAAGTGATGTCGAGGGGTGCAACCTAGCAAAAAGAAATCTAGGAATTATATTAATTTATTTCTTAAATTCTAATATCTTTTTACCTTTTTTTCTCCATAAAGTCTATTTTTATAGGATTCTATCTATCTTAGCCATCTTAATTCTTTTCTGGATTATAATTCGTCTATAACTAATAATATTAATCAGGAGTTTTCAATTTTTATTATTTCTTTTTCCTATATTCATTTGTTTTTTTAGAAAAACTAATCTTTTTCAGAATTAAGAGACAAATGAATTAATTACTAAATCTCTCTCTTTAGCTGCATCATTGGATGACAACATTGCAACATCCATTTGCATCATAACTAAGGATAAAATCCATATATGAAATTTCTTTTTCCAAAATACTACTTTTGAGAAGAATACTGCACCTTCATTTCTTTATTTTTCTAACTATCCTGCAATAGGATTGTTTCTTTGGTTGTTCTTCATTATGATGGCTACATTAATTTCAAATCATTATTCAATAATCAATAGCTAGATCTAGTTAGCTAATGACATCTATGAAGATTGGAGTATAAAATGATTGTTATTGTTGATGTTATCAACTGTTGGCTGACTTGTCTATTTTGGATGTTCCAGATCATTACGATGTTAAAATGCCTTGTCATCTTATCCTCTCAAAATTGGCCGATAAGTGTCCATCTGCTGTATTGGCAGGTCAGTGAGTTATCATCCAACTTTAGTCTGCTGGGTTTCTTTGTGCTACAGATTTTCTGATCTCTTTATTCCGCACTTCAGTGTTGGACTCATTGGTGGAGCCCCTCCAAAAAACTGTCAATTTTAAGCCTAAGCTAGATGCTGTAAAGCAAGAAGTGGATCGTAATGAAGACATGATTCGCAGTGCTCTTCGAGCAATCGCATCCTTGAATCGAACAAGGTTTATAAATTTTATACTGTATAAATTTCAGGTTTTTTTTTCTGGCATAATAATGGAAACACAAAATGAGTTGAATGACATACTGTCTTTTGTTGGTGCATGATCACTGTTTTTTTACTTTTCAGCGGAGGAGATTGCAGCCTTAAATTCAAAAACCTTATGAGTGAAATTTCAAAATCTCCAACCCTTTGGGACAAGTATTATTCCATCCGAAATGAGTGAACATGTTGATTCCTTGCTATCCAGTGGTTTGTATTGAAGCTCACGCTGGGGGATGAGAAAATGTTTGATGCCTGCTGTCCAAGCTCTTCTGGGGTTAAATGAAAATGACGAAGTTATAGGTGAGTTGGATGTATAATGGAGGTTACAAATCCGAGGTTTTGTAGAATATTGGTCGAGTCACATTTTCGAGACCCCAGCATACAAAAAAGAAGAAAAACTGTAATGGTTTTTTTTAATGTATAGGGTGTCAAATTAGTTCTTCCCTCGTCTTTAAAATTAGCCCAACGTTGAGGGTCAAAAATGAATGAAAATGTTTGTCTTTTCCCATTTGAAGCCATTGATGGGGGGCACAAGTAGTTGTACTTGGTAAGTGATATGGTTTATAGATTCTGGATTAAATCTTTGAAATGGAGGCTTGACCCTTTTTGCCTCGCTAATCTTTGCTTGAGAAAAAAAGAAGGAACTTTTATTAATCGTGTTTATGTTTCTTTTCATTAGGGACACTAGGGCTATTTCATTAAACATTCAATCAAGTATAAAGCTAAAATATGTGGGGGCTTTCCCTGTAGCTATTTTCAATGTATATTCTCTCACAAATTATTATGAATTGAAATGGTTGATTTTTACAAAAAAATTAATTTGTTTCTCTTAACTTTTTCTTGGCACAAATGAGTTTTTTTCAGTCTAAATTTACATCTAATTGTATTTGTTTTTGGAAAGGGTTGAATTAAAAGTTAGAGGA
>Ga0325414_1003240_pt1 | contig 16878 bp, 9 predicted proteins | sample PopdelMetagenome_8_FD_206183 | JGI IMG/M metagenome (GOLD analysis project Ga0325414, IMG submission 206183) | Populus deltoides microbial communities from Bellville, Georgia, United States - Leaf-PdKOR-R3 | ecosystem: Host-associated > Plants > Phyllosphere > Phylloplane/Leaf | place: USA... | reverse complement strand
TTAAAACCTCAGATCAACCTGATCGACCCTGACCTGATCCAATCAAATTCTTAATCTGTTGATTTTTTTAAGAAAATAAAAATAAAATTACGAGATCGATCCAGGTCACCACCCGACAATTGTCCGCTAATAATTCTATTTATGCTTCAGAAACTATATGCTACAGTAGCCAAGATCAAATATTTTAGAAACTTCTTTTTCCTAAGATAAGGGTAGGTTCTTTTCAAGCCGGTTGACAGCGCATAATTCAACCAAAATGCAACCTAACCGTGTTGAATTTAAAGCCCACGCACAAAAAAGGCATTACGTGATCACATTATATACACACAACCAAAGTCTCATCCATTTCATTTACTTCGCCATCTTCATTCAATGTTCATCTAGCCGATTTCCAGACAACAAAACCATGAAACTCAACTGCTTTTGTATCATTTTACCTGCGGATTTCGAAGAAATCAAGCCATTTGATCAACCACAAATCCGACCACCTGTGCATGATGATGTCAAAAAGCGCCAACACTGTGGCTGCGGGAGGCAAATACTTCATGTCCTAGGTGATTCATTACGCCGGTTACATGAATCGAAATGGATTGGTTGTTTTCAGGACGATAAACCAAGTAAACAGCAGTCTGGTCCGTTTCATGACCTGGAAGGAATTCAGATATCTGAGAAGGTTGGTGGTGATAATCCAAGGATATTCAGCTATGCTGAACTTTATATAGGGTCTAAAGGGTTTTGTGAAAATGAGGTTCTTGGAAGTGGAGGTTTTGGAAAGGTTTATAGAGCAGTTTTACCAAGTGATGGTACTGTTGTTGCAGTCAAATGCTTGGCTGAGAGAGGAGAACAGTTTGAGAAGACTTTTGAAGCTGAATTGGTTGCGGTGGCTCAACTGCGACACAGGAATCTTGTCAGGCTAAGAGGGTGGTGTGCTCATGAAGACCAGTTGTTCTTGGTTTATGACTACATGCCTAACCGCAGCCTGGACAGGGTCCTGTTTAGAAGGCCTGAAAACCTGAAAGCGGAACCCCTTGCTTGGGAACGAAGAAGGAAGATAGTCAGCGGCTTGGCAGCAGCATTGCATTATCTCCACGAACAATTGGAGACTCAGATCATTCACCGGGATGTGAAGACAAGCAATGTCATGCTTGACTCACATTATAATGCCCGACTTGGTGACTTCGGCTTGGCGCGGTGGTTAGAACATGAACTTGAGTATCAAATCCGGACACCTTCAATGAAAAATCACCAGTTTCGCTTGGCTGAAACAACCAGAATTGGTGGCACTATCGGTTATTTATCACCCGAGAGCTTCCAGAAACGAAGTGTCGCTACTGCTAAATCTGATGTTTTCAGCTTTGGAATTGTTGTGTTAGAGGTGGCGTCTAGGAGGCGGGCAGTGGATCTGACATATCCTGATGATCGGATCATTTTGCTTGACTGGATAAGGGGGTTGTCCGATGAAGGGAAGCTTTTACAAGCAGCGGATAATAGGCTTCCAGATGGGTCTTTTGGGCTTTCTGATATGGAACGCCTGATTCATCTGGGGCTTCTATGCACACTCCACAACCCGCAACTTCGGCCTAACATGAAATGGGTTGTGGAAGCACTTTCTGGCAACATTTTGGGCAAACTGCCACCTCTTCCATCATTTCGGTCTCATCCTCGATACATAGCAATATCACCTGCAAGCACTAGCATAAGCAAAACCAACACCACCGCGACCACCTCCGTTCCAAGTTCTGACATGACAATCTCGTTCACTTCATCAGCGTATGTCACAGCTACGGAAGAAACTATGTATTCAACAGCAGAGTTTGAGAGTAGTAATAAACTGAGCTCTTCTAACTCGAACAACAGAAGTCACCGGCAAAATGCTTTCTTTATGGTGGAAACTCCCAGGGAAATATCCTACAAGGAAATCATTTCTGCTACAAATAATTTCTCGGACTCACAAAGGGTAGCGGAGGTGGACTTTGGAACTGCTTACTATGGCATCCTTGAAGATGGCCATCAAGTCTTGGTGAAGAGACTTGGCATGACCCAATGCCCTGCAATACGCGTGCGATTTTCAACTGAACTCCTAAACTTAGGCAGGCTCCGCCACCGCAACCTGATACAACTCCGTGGATGGTGCACAGAACATGGAGAGATGCTTGTCGTCTATGATTATTCAGCAAGTCGCCTGATGAGTCACCTTCTTTTCCATCATGACAATAGAATTGGGCATTCTATTCTACAATGGCGGCACAGATATAACATCATCAAGTCTCTTGCTGCTGCAATTCTTTATCTTCATGAGGAGTGGGATGAGCAAGTTATCCACAGGAATATCACTACCTCTTCTATCATTCTTGATCCAGACATGAATCCGAGACTTGGTAACTTTGCACTTGCCGAATTCTTGGCAAGAAATGATCATGCCCATAAAGCAGCTGCAAAAGAAAATAAATCAGTCCGTGGAATCTTTGGTTACATGTCTCCCGAGTACATGGAATCTGGTGAGGCAACCCCAATGGCTGATGTGTATAGCTACGGTGTGGTGGTTCTGGAGGTGGTCAGTGGACAAATGGCAGTTGATTTTCGGAGACCAGAGGTGCTCTTGGTTCTTAGAGTTCATGAATTTGAGACACAGAAGAGACCAATGGAGGATCTGGCTGATATAAGGTTGAACCGTGAATATGATCATGAAGAATTGATCAGAATCGTCAAATTGGGGATTGCATGCACCAGGTCCAACCCAGAATTAAGGCCAAGCATGAGGCAGATTGTAAGGATACTTGACGGAAATGATCAATGGTTCATGGAAGGAGGGCGAAGGAAGGAAAGCAGAGAAGAATGGAGACAAAACAATGCTAGTTCTTTGTCATTGATTAGAAGAATCCAAGCTCTGGGGATTAAGTGAGTAGAGTATCAGTGACAACTAGATAGTCACTATAGGTTTCTGCGGAGATTGATAGTTCTTTCCCTTCCTGTAACTTCTGTGTACTATCAATGTATATGCTTTGCTTTTCAATAGGCTACCATGATTCTTTTTTTCATTAGAATCTAGTAACGCTGCTGTTATAGCTTCTTGCCATAACCACCCCTACGCTGGCTTTCCATACACAGTACTTGCAATACAATCTAGACAGAAGAGGAAGACCAGAATCATGAAAGGAAAATAAAAATGATCCCCAAGGCCTCTAAGGTGAGGACGAGAAAGAAATGAACCCTTAATTTATTAGGGTGATTCATAGAGCATATGAAACGTTAACTGTCACCACAAATAATACATGCACAATTGAGCATGGCAGAGGAGCGACAGCTTTGAATAATACACTTGGATGATTTATTTTTGCACATAAATGCTTCAATCTGACCTCATGTTCGACAGTTATCCAGCTCAAATTCTTGTGCCTGGTTTGACTTCCCTTCTCAGGAATTTCTTCGTCAGCATCAATCCGAATCCAGTTGATTAAAGAAGAGAGGAACTCCCTGAAACTGACCTTCCCATTCCTGTCCCAGTCCATTTCTTCTGCATATATTCACAGGAATCTCCAAGAGGATGGTTTAAGGATTTTAAAACAACTGGAACTACAAGTCAAAAGTAGAAATATATCATGTGAAAGAGATAGAACTAATTCTGGATCCGGTGATGTGTGCTGGGGATTTTTCCCAAGGAAGATCCTCTTTGAATGCTTTGATTATGTCTTTCTTTTACAGCTTCCCATTACCATTCTTATCCAAGAATAAGAAAGCTTCTACAATTGTATCGAAAGTGGCCTGAAGCTCTGGTGAACCCATCTTTGATGTCTGAAACAAAACCCTCGGGCCATCATATATGGGTGATCACAATAAGTTGACGTCTTTAAGTCAAACATATGAATGAAGCTAAAGTCAAGTTTAAGGTGGATGCTCTTGGGAGGAGAGGATGAATGTTCTACTAGGAGATAGATGACTTCTAAGAACATTGAACTCATTGAATTGTCAATGTCGCAGGAGTGGAAAAGATCCTCAACTTCCTCCTCTTTTAAAGTGAGTGTCAGCTTTTGTAAGCATTTTTTGAGTTCCTCAAGGTCAATAGATCCATTTACATTTTCATCTATGAGGAGGATATAGAGAGTCAATATGCAGAAAAAGTCCACCATTGCATCTCAGGGAACAGAAAAGCAACCTTGTTTAAACTCACCATACTGTTCAAATACCCCTCTGATGTGTTTCAGTTCTTCATTAAACTGAGGAAACCACATGATTAGTATATTCATCCAGCCTCTTATATTTGTTTGGTGATCCACAATGGCAAAACATCCCTCCTGTTTTGGATGACAAGGACTTGAAAGAAGGGAAAGGGTGGGATGTGCCTTGAAAATTAGACACAAGGAGGAATCAAAATGCAGGCTTAACAAAAGAGTTAAGACATAAGATCTGTTTAATTTACTAATTTCACAAAGATCTTTTAATGCATATTAAACATAATTTAATCCCTTTCTTTTCCTTCTCTCTAGCTGTGTTGCTTCATTCAAAGGTAACAATACTTCTTTCTAAATGCTACTAAAACGAAGCTGCATTATGCAGGCTAATATCAGTCAATAGACTTAACTGTGATGAAAGCTTAAAGCTAAAGAAAAAGAACAAAAAAAAATCTTATATATTATTTGTTCCTGAACGAGTATGAATTCATATCAGGATAATTGAATGCATTTCAACAAAATAAAATCATATATGTAGGTTACTATATGACAAATCTGGCATTAGCTCTCAAATGAGTATGAACCCTACCCTCAATCATCTGCATGTTTGAAATTGTTCAAGCAAAACTGCAACTTGGAAAAACCAAGGAAAAGGCAATGAATGAAAATTCTATCAAGAGAATTCCTTCCTTGAGTGATTCCTTGCCGTTCTTTCGAAAACCTAAATGCAGCTTATAAGGACATCTTAGTTCTGATATATGGATTTCTATTGTCTGCTTTCTCAGTTTAGCAAAGCTTGTTCTAGTGTATCATCAATGGATAATGTAACACTCTACAATGAAATAGATTCTGGAGCACTGGTCACATAACATGAAAGTGATGGCACCTCAACAGGCATCATATTTCACGAAAGAAAAAGAAGAGAACTGAAATAGACAGATAGAGAAAAGGAGCAATTATAGAATATCAGTACAAGAGAAGGGAGAAAATCAGAGAACATGACAACAATAGCATGCAAGGATCAGGGAAGCTGATAAATGTATTGACAGTATTAACTCACTCAGTGAAATGAGTTAAATAGGCAAAATTAAAGCTTTCAAAGTTAATCTACAGGCAGAAGCTTTCTTGCATTAATTTTCCACATTCTTTGGATTTTTTTTTCTTCTTTTGTTGGATATCTACAGAACCCCTCAGTCCAGAAAAAAGTATTAGCAAGTAACAAGAAAGAAAAGCAAGAAATAAACTAAGAGATAAGATTTACCCAGTGAATCTGTCATGCCTGCAAGTGAGAGAAAGGAGGCAGCTGGTTGCTCCAAGAGAGTAAAGGAGATGAGGTACAGTTCATAAAGGAAAAAAGGAGCATTTGATTGTCTTGAAAGAAAAGGAGGGCACAAAAAAAGAGTTCAGAATAAGCAAAATGAAGTGCTTTTCTGTGGACATGCCATCATGGCTTCCACAACAAATGCAGAGCCAGAAAATACTTTACTTTTCTCTCTCTCAATTGAATATTCAAATACTGTCGTAAGAAAGAATAAATCTTTTTCTTGGAGTTAAGTCTAGTCATACCAATGTTCAAGTATTGAAGCTATCCTATCTGGTTCCCATGGAAATAAGTCACCGAATTTTCATGTAGAATTCTAATATGAAAATTCTACATGTTTGTAGACATAAATTTGTTCCAAAGCTTAAAAAAAAATATTCATTTAATTCACAGGCACATGAAAGTTGGAATTAAATATGTCCCATGAAGAGAGGGAGGGAGTGAGGGAGGGGAGGAAGCACCCGTCGTTTTGTGAATTCTTTGTCAAGCAGAGAAGAAAAGTTCTTTTTTCTACCACTAATTATCCCTAGACGGCCTGATCTTTCAGCATTCATCAACTTTTGTAAGATGTTCAAGTATTGAGTATTGAGCCATAACAAATACATCTTCAAGAATTTGGACAGACAAATTTGCAGCCTTTCACAACCTCGTCCATCAACGCACAGTTGGCAATGGTCAACGTTAGAAGTGGAAGACAACGGGAATAATTAAACCTCAATTCAACTCTATATATACATTGCCAACTTTTCAATGCCATCTTGAAAAGCAAGCGGGATAAATGAATAGCATGCCACTCGTTTTGCAGAAAGGGAGAGTTCCAAGTTATAAGAAAATGATATCCTCTAACTCAAAAGATCTGAGAATATACAGGCCACTGATGATATAGTTGATTAAGATTTGACATTTAGATCAGCTAGACAGCTAAAAAAAGAAACAAAGAAGTTTCTGTTTCTAAGATGGAAATGCCTTGCTATTCATCCAAAATATTACTCATTGACCATTCTACTTCTTGCCGAAAGTTGCCTTCGAAGGGCAATGAATCTCCATTACCAAGCACAGGCCTTGATCTTTTCTTCGTGGAAGCAACTTGTGAGCCCACACCCATGGGAGAAACTGGGCTACTAGTTGAGGTCAAGCAGCTTTCGACAGAGCAATCACCAATGCGAGCAGGCACATTGGAAGCATTTCTGTTCCCTAAAGCAGCAGCAAGTTCAGATAAGGAAGGCATTTTCATGGTATCAAGTGGGGCAATTCCTGCACATTCATTGGAAACCTTGATTGCTAATTCAGAAAGCTCTTCCCTAGCAGCTTCAAGTCCTGCAGTTGCAACAGCCTGGTCATTCAGAGCTTTACAAGCTTTCTCGAGTATTGACTGTAAGTATTTCCCCTGAGCTTCAATGCGAAGTTGGAGATGATGTTGCACCTGCTTGTGGTAAAACCCTTAGAAAGATCTTAAAATTTCAAAATCATTGCCAAGACACTGAGCCACTTGGATTAAAGACAAATTTCTAGACGTCAAAAAAGGAGTCTGACCTATGAGGGAAAAGTTACAATTATTTTAGCTTGTAATAAACCACCGGTAAAAGCTTTTTCTCCAGGAATATGGAGGAATTGTTGCCACGAGCCTGGCTGGCCATGAGCCCACACTCACAAAGTGGTGGGTCCCAATATTCATGAAAGTGGGCACATGGTGAACCGGTCTCGCCTAATATCTTCTACCTCAAATGAGGTTACATTTCTATACTTTTTAATTAATCTTTTCTTGGAGTTGATTAGATAGTGATAAGCTTGGACCGTTGAGGCTTTAACTTGTCTCATGCATAATTAAAAAAAAGAGGCTAACTCATTGCAACTTAGATGTTCCAGTTCTAACTTCTATGTTATCCCAAAAGTCCAAAAGCCACATAAATGAATACTAACCTCCAGCTGCTCATGCAATCTTCGTTGGACTTCCATCTGCACTCTCAAAGCCTCAGTAACCTGGTAACCACTGTTTGAAAGACAAAAGGCAGTAAATATTGGAACACAAGGAGAGATGGAACAAGTTTGACATGTTTAGGGTAGAGACAGCATACTCATTCAGATCCTGCGCAATCATTCTTGATGATGCGGATGTTGATGAACCAGTATCCTGACTTTCTGCAACTGATGGTGCAATCCCAACTACACATCATTCCTTAAATCAGTAAGTTTTCAACCACAGCAATTGACCACCAGAAGCAGTTAACTATGGTACCCAAGGTATGAAAATTTTGGTAAAAAAAAAGTGCTGTGCATGTGCATTTACAATTGATGCTAGATAGAAAATTAATGTGCAGAAAATTGCCAATATGGTAATACACAGAATAAAAAAAAAAACATGCAGCTGGCAGGAAAAAAGGTAGAGGAGTTCACAAATTGAAGAATAGTCTTATGCCCCTGGGAAGCCCTAAATAGAAAAGAGAAAAGAAAACAGCTAGTAAAAAGGCTCTAAAGAAAAGAGGTCAATACCATCCTTGGAGTTATCAGTTGATTCCTTGCAGGACTGCTTTCCCAACCGGTATTTCTGCAAGTAGAAATGTTAACTAGAGGAAAGAGCATGAAATCATATGAAGCTAATACCTAGAAGATCAAAAAGAATAAAGAGAGACAAAGGTTTCAGCAGACCTGTAGGTGAGATTTCAAGTGATAAAGGGTGAGGCCTTTTACCCCCATTGTTCTCATAATTGTCTTTGGTGTTGCTTCTGCAATTCATATTGAGAAAACAAAACAAAAACTTCAATTAGCAAATCGGCATGATTGTGTGCCTACAAAATGAAGTATAGTAAGTAGTCTGTAAAGTCATCTGACAAATGGAGGTTGCCCTATAAATGTTTCTTCAAAATTGAGATGTCAATGTGCTACACTTTGTTCATGTACAAATCAGTTAGGAGCCAAAGACATGCTGAGAAACAAAATGATGTTCCTATTAAGTTCCTAATGTCACTAGAACATAACAACAATATTTTTAACAAAAACATGCTTCGAAACCACAATACTGGAGGGACAATATCTCAAGCATGAACAATCCCTGGTAACTTGTACCAATTCTTAGCTATCAATATCCTATTGGAAAAGCATAGTTTCTAATAAGCAGGTCATTTACAGATTCCTGTCTATCATTTGACAACAAACTACAATGCAAGCATGTGCGTGACTCAGAACGCCAAGGCACGAGTTGGTTCCTTTGGTTGAGGAACTCTACATTGGCCTATTATGCATTATATTGAAATGGTAGCTGCCTCATGCAATTGAAATTTCTTACAAGTTCTTACAATTATAAATTGCAACAGCATGGGCCTACCATCCAAAAGTGTAAATTGGAGTTGCCTTTGGGATAACCAACTCTGATTTGCAATTTCAAGAACTTCCCCACAGACAAAATGGGGGACTTTGAATGTCACAATACTACCAAGACCCATCGAAGATTTCAGCACTGGTCTTGTTATGCCTTCTGAAATGGTTTATTTCACAACTCCTGGTGTTTTCTAGCTTCCTCATATTTCGTACTTCTCGTACTAGAGGCAGCTGCTGCACCAATGGCAGGTTGGTGAAAAATGGTAAAATCACCATAGCAGCCTGGTCAAGGTGGCTTTGTTTTACCAGAAGTATAGTGATTCCAGCCTAGTAAGGAGATCAATTAAATTCCATAGTTCTGATACCAGTAATGGGGCCCTACTAGAAGTACTAGAATTCAATCCTCCATGACAAGTAAGCTCAACATTTTCATTTAGAAAGAAATAAAATAATTATATCGCATAGTGATTTAAACTTTTTAGAAATAGGAGCAAAGAGAGCTTGCATGGTGCTGCTTTGACTGGTATTATAGATAGTAAAAGCTTGGTATTTCTTTGTGAAATCTCCATTCAAAAACAGAACCACAAATTTTTACAAATTTAATACTCCCAAATAATAGAATATTCTTTCCTAGACAAGGACAAGCTGCTATAGTTCATCTAATTTGTCCTTTTGGTTGTATTTTCAAGTAGGTGAAATACATGAGAAACATGTAGTGCACAATAACCAGAAAATTAACACAAACATTAAAAGAATAAAAGCATATGAGATCAAGGCAGCTTAGACAGCTAGTCAATCAAAAACAACTAAACAACGAAAGAGATGTCTTCTCACGGTAACATTATGATAATCGTTCTAAATTAAACCATACTAAAGAAATTTAACTGGCAGGCCATCTCAAGTTTTCTTAAGCAACATGCTCATTAAAAACACTTGACCTAACAATACTCATTAAAAACATTTGACCTAACAAAGACAAATAATAATTGCCAAAATAAACACACAAAACTATTAGGTAAAAACAAATAGCCGGAATAAACCCTCCAGTGAATAATAAGAAAAAAGGGGCCTCCTTTAATCACTCAATACATCATCAACAATAGGGGTTAATCACATCCAGAACTACCACATCAATTACCATAATCACATCTGAAAACATATCCTAAAATATTAAAAAAAAACATTTTTTACTACGAAACCCAGTGAATATTTCAAGCACTAATTAACCAGACTGATAAATCAAAACCCACATTTCTTTCAAAGAAACAGGAAAAAAAAGACCCTTTCCACCAACTAAATAAACCCCAAAACACATTTCAAGTGCATCACATAGTGAAAACAAACATTCTTCACAGAAAGCATCACAAAATAACCATTTTTACACTTTCTAGCGAATAAAATAGAAACTTTAAGGCAATAAAACCACATTCAAGATAAAAGCAAAGACACATACACAAAAGCTAAAACAGCTCATAAATTGATACAAAGAAACAAACACAAAGAAAAAAAATAAATAAAATGAAGTAGTAGTAGTTACTGTCAGGTCCACCAAGTTGAGTAACAGCATCAACAAATCTCTCATGTAACTCAGCAGTCCAGCGGAGCCTTGGCTTTGGATCCGTAGTGAGAACCAAGCACGCATCCCCAGGCAGATTAATTCCATCTAATGAAGCTTGAAAGTCCCCATGTCCATCCAAAGGCAGTGAGTGTATTGCAGAGTACATTCTTGAATACCCTTTAAATATTTTCCAAAAAAAAGTGTCAAAAAAGGGTGAAATGGTGCCCAAGATCCGATTTTTGGGTTCCTTTCGGGGCTTCAGAGCCCCGACTTTGAGGTCAGAAAAAAGAGTATGTCTATGCGTGTGTTGGTATTCCACAGAGAGAGAGAGGAGAGTGTCTGCAAGTTATTGTTTTTATGATAGAGAGAGAGAGAGAGAGAGGTGTTTTTAAGACAGCGATTTGTACATTGTGTTTTTGTATGTCTGAACAGAGAGATGCGTGTAGTTGAGATGTGATTGTGGTAGCTTGTTGGCTGTGTTTGAACTACATATCGTGGTTTTAAAGTTTTTTTTTTTAGAAATATATTATAATAATATTTTTTAATTTTAAAAAATTATTTTAAAATTCAATACATAAAACAATCTAAAAATATAAAATAAATAAATTCTTTTAAAAACAAATAAAATATTATAATAGGCCAAACATCTCATAAATTTTTATCCCATCTAATCTTTAATTAATGAGTTATTTTTTATAAATTTATTTACAAAAATCTCAAATACATCAATCATCTAAATCATATGATTTGTTTGACTGATTTGAAATTTAAGTTACAAGTTACTTGTATCAATTTCAATTAATTATAAAACAAGATTATTTTAAGGATTTTTAAAAAAAATTAAAACATTATTATTTTAGATTTTTAAAATAAAATTAAAAAAAAATCTTTTAAAACTAACTCGGCCAAATCTTACTCGAGAATAATAAAATTAATTGAGACATAATTCGACCTATCAAATTATTCCAAATTTGACAAGACGATGTATACTTTCGTTAAAAAACAAATTCATACAAATCAACATATTACAAAATCATTATACAAGTTATTCTCAAATTTAATAACTATAATCTAGACTAGGAGTGAGAAAAAATAAGAAAACCGATTAAATTGAGAAACTCAGAAAAAAATAACCGAAAAAACTGAATCGTGAAAAAAAACCAATTAAATTTTTGAAAAAACCGACCGGTTTAATTTTAGTTTTATAAGCCTGAAACCGAAAAAATCAAACCGAACTAAACCTAAACCCAAAAAAATCGAGCCAAACCAAAAAACCCGAGCCAAACTGGTTTGAACCAGTTTTTATCCTAAAAAAACCTAACTGAACCGAAAACGGTTGGTTTGAGCCGGTTTCGGTTCAATTTTATTTTTTTTCTAAATCAATCTAGTTATTTTTTTTTAATAAAAACCAAACCAAACAAAAAATAATCACTCATAATCTAGATTCAAAATTAATACATTTTCGAAAAAGTTGTCAACCTCATGGAAATCCACATTCTCAAACACATAACATAGAGTGAAGGAAGTAAAGTCGCTTACCATAGAGCCCACCCACATATGGAGATAATTCTTTTTATTTCTTTTTTAATGTTTTTATAAAAGGTTCTTTTTTGGGTGTGTGGTGCGTAGGAAAGGTGTGGAGTGTACTTTGTGTATGTGAAGGCAAATAGGAGGGAACATCTCCAGTTGCCACGTCATGGTGTCGTCTGTTTGTTTCTATTGGTTTTGATGGGTTCTCATTTTGTTCTTCGGTCCTTTTCCTTTCTCTTCTAGGGAATTTCATTTTTAGGCCATGCATGAAGTAATTATTGTAATTATTAGAGGAGGAGTGGAGCTAAGTTGAGGAGTGGGACCATGCCACCACAAATCTTGAAAATATTTACATTTTATTTTCTTATTTTTTATTTTTTTTAAATACCCTTCAATTTAAAGTTTGGGGTGTTCGGTAGTGCGGTCAAAAAATTATTTGCTTAAAATTTAAAAATTATTTTATTATTTCAAAATTATTTTGATGTGCTGATGTTAAAAATGAATTTTAAAAAATAAAAAAAATATTATTTTAATGTTTTTTCAAGTAAAAAAATATTTCAAAACACAACTTTTATTATACTCTTAAACATCTTTATTTGATAGAAAACATGCACATTGTATGCCCTAAAAAAAATATTAGAAGGTGATTTATATATAATGGAAACTTAGATTTCACACTAGAGCTTTTAATCATTAAAGCATTGACAAATTGGTACATGTTATATGAATATATTCTCTTGGCTGGCCAGGTGGATGGTTTCAATTATTTTAGATCATGTCTAGATACTTTGATTTGAAATATAACGGGATGTTTAGAAGTGTGGTAGTGATTATTTTTTAAAGTATTTTTTATTTAGAAATGTATTAGAATAATATTTTTTATTTTTTAAAAAATAATTTTTGATATTTGCACATCAAAACAATAAAAAAACATAAAAATAATAATTTTAAACAAGAAAAATTCAAATTCAACCGCATTCTTAAACACATACTAAATATGTTTTTAATATTATTGGAAAAATGTTTTATCAAGGAATGGAAGTATAATATAAATTTGATTTATTTGAAGATCATATAAAAATGATTTTATATTTGAAAAAGTCCATAGAATATATGATTCACATTACCTATAATGTCAAATATGTAGACTAAATAACCTTGAAAGATGTAGCTCAACTGGTTAGCCCCTGGGCTTGCTATCTAGAGGTCACCAACTCAAGTCTTATAAACCTCATGGCCACTAGAGGCTTATATGGTCGTTAACTTCAGGACCCGTGAAATTAGTTGAGGTACATACAAGCTGATCCGAACACCCACGTTAATGTGTGTATGTGTGTGTGTTGGGGGGTAAATGTTGTGCACACATAATATTGTTCATCCTCTCACTTTTTACTATGGATATATTGTTCAAAATTTTTCTTTTTTATTTTATTTTGGTTCTTAAAGTTGTTTTTATGTGATTGCATCATTTTTTGTCAAATTAAGAACAATTGAGTCAAATTTGTTGACAAAGGATAAAATTGAAAGATAGGGGACCAAAATAGAAAATACTCTATAAATAGATGATGGTTTCAAATTTAATACAAAATGTTTACTTTAGTCCTCAAACTTTACAACCTATATATATTTAGTACAAGAGTTCATGTTTGTCATTTTTTAATCTCTGGTTTTTGAAAGGAGAGAGAAAAGTTACTGAAATTCAGCAATAAAGAGAGAAAATAATGTTGTCATCGATTCTTGTTATCAAAATGGTCGATCTTGGTGTTAAAGGAGGTTCCATTTATGTCTTTTTTAACCTTGAAATGTTTTAAAAAAAAACAACATCTAATCTTGAGAAGAGTTTTTATTTCAGGTTTATTTCAGGTTTTTATGTGTTTTTGTTTAAAGCTATTTATGTGGGTTTTAAAGGTGTTTATACTCTTTTCTAGGTGTTTTGCATCAAAAATAGATTTTTGGATACAAAAATATATACATTGTTTTCTGGCAACTAATATATGGAGTCCCAAAATACCTGTCGTCTTGGTTTTTTTCTCTTCAAAATATAGTTAGTAGACCCCATTTGCAATCCACTCTTCTGGTCTTTTTTTTAAAAAAAACAAAAACATGCTTTTTTATATGTATTTTTTTAATAGTTCTTTAAATTATATTTTAAGTAATGTCTACTTTCTCTGTTTTTTTTATTTAGTTTTTTTTAAATAGTGGTTATTTTTTTTATTATTTTGCATGCATTTAATTTTTTTAAGAGGTTATTCTAATTCATCTGTGATTTATTTTATGTTATATATAATTGAACTTTATTTTTAAAAGTAAAAAATATTTATTTTTAAAAATAATACTTCTAATAAGTGCATGGTTGTTTTTTTTTATTATTTTGCATGCATTTAATTTTTTAAGAGGTTATTCTAATTCATCTATGATTTCTTTTATGTTATATATAATTGAACTTTATTTTTAAAAGTAAAAAATATTTATTTTTAAAAATAATACTTCTAATAAGTGCAACATTGCATGATATATTTTTTCATTGATTTTATTCAATCATTTTTATATGTGTATTTATTTCCACTATTATTTCATTAAATAAAAAAATGAATTTTATTAAACATAGTCATTGAACACAATCGGATAAATAATTCGTGTTGTGGAATCAAATATCTTGATCTACTCTTGACTTTTCTAAATACATATTTGATTATCACTAATGATTTTCTTTTCATTTATTGACACAAATTATTCTCAACTTATTTAGTTAATTGTGTTCGTAAGATTTTTTTTATTTATGGAAAAAAAAACATATTAAAAAGACTGCATGTTCAAGATATATATTTTCAGATAATATTTATAATATTTTTTTGCATCTTATTTTATTTGATTAGTTTCATGTGTGTCAATGTTTTATTATCATTTAATAAATAAAAAATAATTTTTTTAACAAAGTTGTTAAACATAACAGTGTTAAAGATCCAAGTCGTGAGACCAAATATTTTGGTCTATATTTAACTCTTATTTTTTTAATTTTTATATTTATTTATCGTTAATAACTTTTTATTTATTTATTAACATACATAATTTTTAATTTATTTTATTAGAAATATACATAAGTTTTTTTTATATATATAAAGACTAGTTGAAAAAGCCTCTATATATATAAGAAAGAGGAGCACAAATGAAATAATAATTTTTTTTTTCCTGATATCTATAGATTATGAAATAGATTGTATGATTAGAGGATTAGTAGGTGCATAGGGAAATATTCCTCGTCAAGAAAATACAATAAGATTTATAAACTCTATAAGATCATAAAAGAAGGAGATTTAATGTAGACTAACATGTAAACTAATCGAAAATAACTTTTTGCCATCGAATAAAAAAAACAAATGCTTGAAACGAGTCCGAACCCAATTTATAACAACTTACTCTCAATTTATCAACAACATACTTATAAAAGAAGTTCATGAACACAAATGAAAAAGAAAAAAGGAAGGAAAGAAAGAAAGATACTTCAACGTTTACTATGTGAATATTGCTCTTATTTTGTAGAGCACAATTTGCTGCCGCCCAACAATGACGCACCGTGAGGTAGAGTACATTGAGAGGAGTGGATAGGGAAGGGACAAGGCCAGTCCAAAGACAAAACTAGGGCGGCCATTGTTGACCCCACCCATTTAGAAGAAGAAGAAGAAGAAGAAGAAGAAGAAGAAGAAGTAGTGGTGGTTGCCATTCAATTATCACTCCCATTATTTTCAACATCAAAACTCATGCAAGTGTATTCCAACCACCAAGACAATCCGACACCGAAGTCTCAGACAAAATAATATTAAGCTGAACCAAACAGGAGAAAGAGATTCTCTCTGCCTGAATTGTTGCTTAACCTGATGAGATTAAAATGGTAGTTGACGTCTTCTCTTTGTGATTAATCCAGATTTTGAATCCTAAAATAGATGCCATTGAACTTGTTTCGATGAATATATCAACTCAAGTTTAAATAATTTGGTTAGAATTCTCGGGGGGGAATTTAATTTTAATACATGGAAGGTGATTCGACATTAATATTCTTATCAAGTTGTATGATAACAAAAATGTTAACCCTGGTATATAGTTTATATGCGTCATGCATGTGTTGGTTAGGGCAAAATTAAGCATTAAGCAGCTTAACTTTGATGATTGTGTGTTGGTTTTCGGGGCCCTCCACCTTCTGCTAAATTGATAATTTTTTTATGGACATCGCTCTCGGGAAGAGGACATTTGTGAAGGAGGTTGGTCCCTTGTTCTCTATCAGAGCAACGAGATGGCTGTGACTTGTGCTGTGAGTAGGGTTTTTCTTCGAGAGAGAGCTGCCATTTTTGGAAGTTATGGTAAAAACAAGCTCAAGTCAGCCATCGATGGCATGCTAGGACCGCTTCATATATATATATATATATATATATATATATATATATATATATATATATATATATATATATATATATATATATATATTCTTTATGCATCTCTTGGCCAATTCAACCCGGCAATAATGGAGACTTCCATTTTTCAAACTTTGGAATAAATGCTATATTTTTTTGGCATATGTGCTATCAATTATGGGGATTAAATGAGACCATTAATGTCTCTGGAGTTGACTTTCAATTTTTGGAACCCATTTCTTGATTTCTTTTATTTCTTCCTCCTTTTTTTTTTATATATACAAACGTATTTGAACTTTCTCTTTTTTTTTTAAAAGAAAAAAGAACATTATATTCTTTCTCAATCTGATTTCAAATATTTGATTCTATATGGTTTCGAAAATTATGAATTCGTATAGCTGTTTATTAAGTAAAATTAAATGTAGCAGTAGTAGTAGGGCATCCATATCAAGTTGTGTAGTTGTAGATACCGAAGTTATTAAATCCGGCATCTTGGGTTATAGGATGTGTAGGTGAATCAAAAAATTATTCTTTTATTTTTAAAAAATAAAATAAAAATAATATTATTTTATTTTTTTT
>Ga0325414_1003239_pt1 | contig 16881 bp, 12 predicted proteins | sample PopdelMetagenome_8_FD_206183 | JGI IMG/M metagenome (GOLD analysis project Ga0325414, IMG submission 206183) | Populus deltoides microbial communities from Bellville, Georgia, United States - Leaf-PdKOR-R3 | ecosystem: Host-associated > Plants > Phyllosphere > Phylloplane/Leaf | place: USA... | reverse complement strand
TTTTGCAATTTGGACCCCAATTAAAACCCCAAACTTTGATATTTCTTTAATTAAGTCCTTGATTTCATTAATTAAATTAATTTCAAACTCAATTAAGTCTCAAAACTTATCAATTCTCCAATTAAACCCTTGATTTGATTAATTAAATTAATTCCAAGCTTAATTAAGTCTCAAAACTTATCAATTCTCCAATTAAACCCTTGATTGGATTAATTAAATTAATTTCAAGTTCAATTAAGTCTCAAAACTTATCAATCATGTTGTCCTTAACCCAAATTTTAATTCATTCTTCATTTATTTCATTTTACTTGCTTTTCATCATCATTATTAAAAGGGTCAAAAATTGGGTTATGACAGTTGCCCCCTCTTTATAATATTTACTATACAAAGATATTGGAAAATTTCATTTTCTTTTAGCTTTGTATAGTAAATTTATAAAGAAAAGTAGATACAGAAAGACCCTTTGCTTTTTCCCTAGTCTTGAAAACTTCAAAAACAATAGATTGACACACAATCTTTACAGAGAGATCAAGAAACAAGTCATTTGGAAGAAAACCCACTTTTTTTTTGTTTTTTTTTTGTTTTGTTTTTTTGTTTTGTGTTTTTTAAATGGATCAAATTGTTTTGGGCAACCTGTCCGATGATAAAAGAACGCAAAAAGGGTTTCCCGGGTGGTCTAATTGTTCTAGGAGACCTGCCCGATAAAGAATAAAACGCGAAAAGGGTTTCACGAGTGGTCAAATTGTTCCAGGCGACCTGCCCGATAAAGAATAAAACGCGAAAAGGGTTTCACGAGTGGTCAAATTGTTCTAGGCGACCTGCCCGATAAAGAATAAAACGCGAAAAAGGGTTTCGCAAGTGGTCAAATTGTTCCAGGCAACCTGCCCGACAGGAAGAATAAAACGCGAAAAGGGTTTCGCGAGTGGTCTAATTGTTCCAGGCGACCTGCCCGATAGGAAGAATAAAACGCGAAAAGGGTTTCGCGAGTGGTCAAATTGTTCCAGGCAACCTACCCGATAAAGAATAAAATGCGAAAAGGGTTTTGCGAGTGGTCTAATTGTTCCAGGCGACCTGCCCGATAGGAAGAATAAAACGCGAAAAGGGTTTCGCGAGTGGTTTAATTGTTCTAGGCGACCTGCCCGATGAAGAATAAAACGAGGAAATTGTTTTTTTTGGACAAATACAAATGAAAGGGTTTCATTGTAATGGGTGACCTACCCAAGTAAAAAAAAGAAAAAGGAAAATAAGGGCTCGAAGGCGCGCTCGAAAGGAAACGAGGGCTCAAAGTCGCGCTCGATAGGAAGCGAGGGCTCAAAGGCGCGTTTGAAAGAGGTGAGGGCTCGAAGGCGCACTCAAAAGAGAGGTAGGGTTAGGAAACGCACTACCTTGGATGGTCTATGGCTCAAAGGCGCACTTGAAAGGGGATGAGGGCTCGAAAGGCGTGCTAAAAATGATGATCGAAGGCTTGAAGGCGCATTTGAAAGGAGATGAGGGCTCGAAAGGCGCGCTAAAAATGATTATCGAAGGCTCGAAGGCGCATTTGAAAGGAGATAAGGGCTTGAAAGCACCCTAAAAATGATGATCAAAGGCTCGAAGGCGCATTTAAAGGAGATAAGGTCGAAGGCGCACTTGAAAGGAGATAAGGGCTTGAAAGCGCCCTAAAAAATGATGATCAAAGGCTCAAAGGCGCATTTGAAAGGAGATAAGGGCTTGAAAGCGCCCTAAAAATAATGATTAAAGGCTCGAAGGCGCATTTGAAGGAGGTAGAGAAACACAGAGATTTTTTTCAGGTGGCCTAATTCTCATGGGTGGCCTGCTCAGGTTGAAAAATTCTCAAAAAATGACAAATTTTCAAAAGCAATTTCAATCTTTGGCCATTTCAAGTTGGCCTTCCACTTGATGGATTCCGCTAGAAGTTTCTCTAATGAAATTAGCAAAACTCATTGTCCAATGTCTCAAAGTTTAGATGATATGCATGCATCTTTACCTGTTTTGAAATATAGGCCCCCATTTCTTCTTAATCTTCTTGTTGTTTGATTGATGAGGACTTACTACCTCTGATTTGGGTCCTCTTTGTTGCTTGGCTTCTAGCCCACTCGAGTTGGCCCATGTAAGTCTATTTCCAGATTTTTTTACACAACTCAGCCTTTGTGGTGCCCATTGTGACCCACTTGCTTGCTAAAGATTTTCTGACTCGTCAAACAATTTGAGAGTACCACTCATTACTCCTCATTTCACTACCAGAAACATTCAGTGTCACTTGCTGAAAGGATCAAAATGTCTTTTATAAACCAAAATGCCCCCTTGTCTGGTTGAAGGAAATTACCATCTCATTTTCTAGAATTTTTTCTTTTAAGCACAATGTTGCCCCCTTGTACTGGTCATTGCCCCCAAGTGTGCTTTGCCAGCGAGTTAGACAAATAATGGTTTTAAAAGACCATTCTCTCATTTTTTTTTCATTTTGGTGAAGGAATATGGGTCGAGAATAGAGCTTGAAATCTTGATCTTGCATTTTGAAGACAAAAATTGTTTCGATGTGAGCCTTAAACAATTTGCTTTTGAAATATTGCAACTTCTTGGTTATTTTCTTTCTTGAAAAAGGGATTATTTGCTCTTGTGTTTGGTAATGAGATCTTCAGTGAAAATACATCATGAGATGAGCTTTTGTTTTTATGGGTTTTCAAAGTGAAGGGCTCGAGAAAAAAAACTCGAGGTTTTGTTTGAGAAAAAAACTTGTCTCTTTTTGAACATTCATTTTTATCAGCATGAATAATAATGAGTAGTTTATTTTTGATGTCATGAATCTTATGAAAAAGTATTCTTTACATTTTGAGAGCATTGTTTATTGTTCTAGGTTGCTTGCTTGCTTGCTTGATTAGAAAGGACTTCTACATGCACGTAACATAGGCTGTGGTTTTTGGCTATGAAAGAAAAGGATTCATAAGGCTCAAAGAGTGTTTCAGGGTTTCAAAGACTGAAGATCACTATCAATAGTTTGACTCTTGACGTCATTCATATTTTTTTTGTCACTCTTCTTTGATTTGCCCTCTTTTCTTTTTCATAGCTTTGCTAGAGCATACTCACCTTATCTTGGTTATCACTTTTTCTTGTGATTAGGGCATGCCCCCTAGCATTTGAGTTTCTTGGGCTCTTTATGCCTTTTTGGCTTTCTCACGGCCTTTTCTCATTTCTCATTGAAATTTTCTATTGCCCCCCAGTGTGGGGTGTGATCCTAGTCGGGATTTTTTTTTCATGAAAGAAAAATTATTCAGGCTCAAAAAGGGATCTCAAGGAATGTACTTATTTCAGAACGTGAAAGGAATAACAAAGATGGCCTTTCCTCATTTCAAGCGCAAACAGTTAGGATCAATAAACTTTGACTTCATCTAGTGTGATGGTTTGGTCTTTGCAAAGATGCATTCCATGGGTCATAAGCAACGAGTTCACTACATACCATTATTCATACATTTAAAAACACATGATTCAAGAGTCATGGGGTAAGGGTGTTTATTCATTTCCTTTTTCTCTCTTTTTTTGTTTATAATTTAGTCACCTCAATGATGGAGTTGTTTGATTCACTTGTTATTCTACAAGTAGAATGTCAAAAATCATTTTTGAATAAACATCAAATTATTTTTGAAATCAAAACGCCAGATCAAATTTTCAAAACTCCAATAGGGAAGCTGATTTTGGTAGAAGAGATGAATTGAGTCTATGAGATCACGCGAGGCTTCAAAAGTGTATTCGTGAGTTCTTATAAGAAAACTCTCTTAAGAAGATGAATAATGCTTGGTAGTAAACACGATTGAATGAGAAACTCATTATTTCATTGACGCTTTGGAAAAGAAACAACAAAGAACTTATGCCAACATGAATACTGGCATGATAACACATAAAAGGGGCTAAACATTTAGTGATCATCGATTGGAATTTCTAGAATCTTTCAATTACTCATTCTTCTTGACAAGGGTATCTTTTCAGCAGTTAGTTGAAGCCATATGCAGACCATTCTTGACCTAATATCACCGTAGCTTTTTCTTCAAGATATTTGATTTCTAGGAGTCGGTATGAAGAAATCAGCTATAGGAACGATAAGTGCTTTAGCAACCCCCTTCAGTGTCCTTCCTTTTTAAGTGAAACCGTTCTTTTTCAGTTAGATCAGCAATTTTACCTAACCCAATGGCTTGTTCAATCCTCTCAGCTATAACAACCAGGTCAGTAAAATGTTGTGCAGAGCTTCTAACCAAGTATTCAAAGTATGGAGCTTTAAAGGTGTTGGAAAATAAACTGATCATCTCCTTTTCCAACATGGGAGGGTTAACTTGTGCAGCTACCTCACTCCATCTTCGGGCGTATTCTCTTATGGACTTCTTGTTGTTCTTCTCCATAGCTTGCAAGCTTAACCGATCAGGGCCCACGTATATATTGAACTTATATTGCCTCATGAAGGCATCAACTAAATCCTTGCACTTTTTAACCTTGGTATTATTTAATCGCATATACCAAGTGAGGGCAGCGCCACTTAAGCTGTCTTGGAAGAAATGAATCAACAATTTATCATCATCAACCACCTCAGCCATTTTGTTGCAATATGCCTTGAGATAAGTTACAGGGCATTGGGCTCCTGTAAATTTAATGAATTCTGGCACCCTAAACTTATTAGGAATGACTATGTTAGGTACCAAACACATATTGACAGCTTTCACTAGGTCACACAAATGGTTTCCCTCAACTGCCCTTATCCTCTTTTCTAGGGCAGTCCATTTTTCCAAGTCCTCTTCTTTCACTATCTTGCCCTTTTGAGATTCTTTCTTGGTAGAATCAATGGTAGACGAAATTCTTAAGGGGTATGCTGACTGAAAATGCATAGCTTGTTGAAATTCAGATGACACCCTATTTGCCGCCAGATTTTGTGGATCAAAATGAGTCACATGCATATCTTCAGGCTAAGCTATAAGTGTTGTTTTTCCAGATTTATCTCTCAAGGCCTGCTCGAGTAGACTAGTAAGCCTTGCGACTTCTTCTTTAAGATTGTCCACCTCTTTTTGATGTTGGGCTTCCAATAGAGCTTTTTCTTCGTTTTCCATTTGTCCTTTTTCTTGAACGAGTGTTATAGATGGGTTTCAATGGGGAACCCATATTTCAACTTGCTAAATGTAAATCATGCAATTTATGCAAAAATGTTGAAATAAATAAATAAATAAATGCGTATGAAATGCAAACTTGCCCTTCACGGGGTGACAACCTAGTAGGAAGATCCTAATTGTTGAGTACATCAAAGAGTTGGTCATTATCTAGTTTCAAAGGGTCTCTCGCATGCTTAGTGATCGTCCTTGAAAGGTCGATATGAGGCTTACAAGTAGTGTGAAGATAGAGGCCCTGAGTAATATCAGTTTGGCATATCAACCACTTTCAAGTAAACAATCAAGCGAGAGTTGGATGGTTTCACGAGTCTTACCCAGGCTAAAGCCATTGGGGTACCGTTACTCCCCCACTTATCCTAGGTTGTAAAGTGTGTAAATTTTTGTATAAGCAGATTTAATACAGATGTGGAAACCAATTCATCTCCTTAAACACATGTACATACAATTTTCTAATAGATAACTATACCTTTCTACCAAAGTTGTTCCCGTTTTCTCTTCCAATCTTGTAATATTGCGTCTAAAATTAATGTCTATAGTAGTTTTTTATGTTTTATTATGTTGCGGCGAGACTTGATCTTATATATTTCGCCCAAGTTTTATCTTTTTTTTTTTGAACTTAAAGTAAAATACTTGAGAGTTGTTGGACCCTTTTGTATTTGACTTTGGCAGGCCTGTTTAGGAGTGTGGTTGCGATTAATTTTTAAAGTGCTTTTTATTCAGAAAAATATCAAAATAATATATATTTTTTATTTTTTAAAAATCATTTCTGATATCAGCGCATCAAAATGATATAAAAATACGAAAAAAAATTAATTTAAAGTAAAGAAAAAAAATTCATTTTTTTTCAAAAGCGCTTTTCAAACAAAAATCAAACAGGGTAAATACACTCTTCAACCACTTGACATTGTACCACATAATATTACACAATATTGTATAAAAGGCTAATTGGTCAAAAAATAAAAAATCCTTGGAACTTTTGAGCAAACTCAACCACGCATTTGGCTTTTTTTATTTTCTGATTTTGGTCCATCAAACTATCTAATCAAGGCAATCTATAGTTTCCATTAGGGTTTGTTAGATTTTTATCCATTGCAACTTGTCAAATAGACGTAAGGTGCACATGCATGACTATTCCCTCCCGATTCTAATAAACCTAACTTAAAAGACCTAACAGAGATGGTGGATTACATTAAGATCAAATCAGGGCTGAAATTAGAAGAAAATCAAAAGTTTAAGGTCAATTAGGGATCAAATTAAAAAATTTTGCAGCAAATGACCTTTCTATAAAAGGCGTTGAACTATGGGGGCCCAATTGATTGAAATCAAGGGTGAAATTGAAAAGAATTGAAAGTTTAATGGTCAGTTGATGGTCAATTTTCATAAATCCAAGATCAAGGATCAAAATGAAAAAGGCATAGGAATGCAGGGGTGATGTTGAAGTTAGGTAGGGGCAAAATTACATAAAATTTAAAGTTTAAAGCCAATCAGGGGTGTAATTGAATGTAATTAAAAATCAAATGACTAAATTGAACTATGGCAAAACAGTGCCGTTTCGGTTACTATTCATCATCTTCTTCTTTTTTTGCTTGAAAAGGTTGTTTGGGTGGCTATTTTCAGGGGTATTTAATGCCTTTTCTCCCTACTGAACTGGGCAAACCATACACCAATATGATGGCTTGACATTGTACTATACTCTAGAGTAGGTTTTGTCGGCTAACTATCCTTACAGCTGCTGCGATGCCGCCCTAAAGTTGCCAAACCGACCAGCCTTTTTGCAACCATTTTGATAGTTCATGATAGCTACTTTGAGCCAACTATTGGGATCCTTCTAGGTCGAATCAAGGGTCAAGATTTGGCTCTAGTAATGAATATTCTTCTTCCACCCTTTATAAACAAGGGTGAATTCCATGCATTGAGCATAAAAAAATCAATGTGCAAAGTTGGCAAAAAATCATCCCTTTCTTTTTTTTGACAATTTTATTCTTTCTCTCTCTCTACTGCTTCTTCATCCACCAACCATCTTGTCGGTAGCTTATCCACTAACAGCTCTACCATGAGCTGCCAGCACAACCACTAGACGACCACCCCCCAACTTTAGAAGGCAGCCTTTCCACCAGCGGCCACGCCACTACAAGTTTCTTTTTCTTCCTCCATAGCAGCCTTTCTGATAACCACCACCATCCTCACATCGGCCGTCCCAAACCACCAGCAGAACCTTCTAATCACGTCAGACACACCCTCCACTCCAAATAGCTTCCTTCTCCTTTCTTCTTCCTCTTCCACTCTCCCGTAGCCACTATATGCAGTAACTAAAATAATTAACATCGTTGTTGGACTAGGCCAACAACCATGTGGGCTGTGGGTTGGACCTGTTTTAAAACAAACCAGATAGTTGGGTCAGGTCCAACCCTAAAAAAAGAAGAGAAGACTATTAGGTCGTCAATCAGCCTAACCTGATTGAGTCGAGTTGGACCCATTCCAGCCCAACCCTAATATCTGGGGCAGGTCAAGCCCAATATATATAATAAAATATTAAAAAATTAAAAAAAACTTCAAATTTTCAAAGCGCATTTTAAAAATATTTGTGGGTCCTTCACATGTTTTTTCAATAATTTTGCATAATATCGGACTTTATATTTACATTGTAAGATACAAATTTGGTATTAAAATACCTGGTTTTCTATAAAACTTTTCTTATAAATGTTTTTTGAAAATTTTAAAAAATTCAAAAAAATTTAAATTAATCTCCTTTTTCAAAAAAAAAATAATTTTGTTTCGTGCATACAGCTCCTAAAAGTTTTCCAAATATATTTTTATAAAAAACTGCACCTTTCTTATGTTTCAAAATGCATAAATGGATATCGTAACTAGTTTATGATTATCCGTTAGAGTTTGACGAAAATATAAAAAACCCTTCACCAATCATTCTGTTCACTTTATATTTAAAGTGTTAGGGTTTAGTTGTAGATTTTAATATTTGAGAATGTAAAACTACATAGTAGAGTACGCTTTTAGGTATTAAAGATACAAAGAAACAAATGCGATGCTAAAATTTAGTCCTTAGATTGGTTATGATTTAACCCGATAAGATAGAAACTTCCTCACGAAAAGAGATCTGTTTTGAACTTTAGACAAGACCAATGAACAAAAATGTGACTTAGAATAACAATCAAACAACAATGTAGCTTATCTTAGGTAAGGTGCACTGGGGGTGATGTGCTTTTTCCTTGCATAACCAGTCCCTTACTCGGACTCTTGCAGACCATAGGTTTCCTAGTAACCATAACACTAGGTGGTGACTCCTGAACCTTATAATCATAACTTTATGATTATACCAAAATCCTCTTTTTAACACACCTATCAAGAGGTAGATTTGCCATTCTCGACACCGCATGCCTCGCGACAACTTTGTCACAATTGATTTTATTCTATTAGCTCTTAATTCTTAAGATTTTCTAGGTTTTGAGGAGTTTTAGACAAATCCAATGCGTACTCTGATAAAAATAGACCTAACTTTTGATTCAACTATTGGATCAGATTGAAGTTTTGTTAAAATGTTCTAAAAAGCTAATTATATAAGAGAAGATGCTTTGTTCTTCATGCTCAAATTAGTCCTAGAAGAAACCATTTTAAAATTTTATTTATTTTATTTTTTGTTTTGAAATTCTTTTTCCTATTTTGATTAGGAGTACTCTTAATTTAATTAGGATTTTTCTAATTAAGATGGTTATCTGTATATATATATATATAAAACATCCATGTATGCTATATTTCAGAAGAGAATTTATAAAATAAATCTTTTGAAATATATTATAGTAATTTTTTTCTTCAATCTTCTCTATAGTTATGGTTAGAAACCTTAGGCTTGAGAACACTAGTTTTTTTTTTCCCTTTATAGTTTATGGTTGTAAAACTTTAGTTATTGAGAAACCCTATCCATACTATATGTTGCATCAATTGGTAAGAATATGTTAGTCTCTTTAATGGATGGAGATGATAGCAACATCCCACCCCTATGATGTAGGAGTTAAGGTCATCTAGGATGTTGCGCTAAGAACAAGCAAAGAATCATATTAATGTTAATTATCTTAGAACATCTAATTCTTATTTAAGGTAATGGCTCAAAAGTGCACTTAGAGGGAAAAGGGATAGGGCTAGAAAGCACACTATTCAAAAGATGAGGGCTAGAAAGGACAATCGAAGGAAAAAGAAGATAGGGTTTGAAAAGAAAACGATGATCTTTATGAAAAACTGAAAGACTTTTTTTTAAGTGGTATAGTTGTACCAGAAAACTTGCCTATTGGTAAATTCAAAAAAATTGAAATGGTCAAATTATCATGGGTGACCTGCCCAGACAAAGAATACAAAGGTTTTTCCAAATGGTCTCATTGTAATGGACGACCTACCCGGTTGAAAAATGCAAAGATTTTTCAAAGTGGTCTCATTATAATAGGCGATCTGCCAAGGTGAAAAATGCAAAGATTTTTCAAAGTGATCTTATTGTAATGGACGACTTACTTAGGTGGAAAATACGACTTACCTAGCAAAAGGGTTTGGCCAGAAATATCTTGAAGGGATGACGAGATAGGGCTTGAAACTACATTATCTAGGAGATAAAAGCTCAAATAAGCACTTAAAAGGAAAAGAGATAGGGTTTGAAGGTACACTATCTGAGAGATAAGGGCTCAAAGGGGGACAAGGGCTAAAAGGTGTACTCGAAAGGAGGTAAGGTTAGAAAATGCACTACATGGGAGATAAGGGCTCAAATGCACATTAGAAAGGAGGTAGGGTTAGAAAACACACTACCCGAGAGATGGGAGCTCAAAGACACACTCAAAAGGAAGAGGATAAAGCTAAAAGCGCACTATCTGAGAGATGAGGGCTCAAAAACTCACTTGGAAAGGATAGAGATAGAGTTAGAAAGTGCACTCTCTAAGAAGCGATGGCTAGAAAGTGCTCGAAAGAGATAGGACTAGAAAGTGCACTATCTAGAAAGCACACTTTGAAGAAAAAAGGGAGATAGGGCTAGAAAGCGCACTATCTGAAAGGCAAGGGCTAGAAGGCGCACTTTGAAGAAAAAAGGGAGATAGGGCTAGAAAGCGCACTATCTAGGTTGAGGGATCAAATATGCTCTTAAAAGGGCAAAAGACAGGGTTGGAAAACTACAAACCCATTAAGGATTCTTTTCCTTTGCTTCTCAACAAGGACCTAACTGCAATGCATTATGATGAATGTATACTACTTACCTGAGAAATATAGGTCCCATTTTCTTCATGGTCTATCTCTTTCTGAAGTTGGATCTCTATTAACTAGCTTTAGTGGCTTCTTGTTTTTGCTTACTCAAGTCATCACTTGTGGTCTTGATTTCTAGAAATAACATATCTTTAGATTATATCTACATGCCCCCTACTTAAAGATCTTTATCTTTAATTTTGTTCAACATCCTCTGTTTTCTTAGAAAGGGAATCATATAGCTAGTTCTATTATGTTTATTGGATTGCCCTCAACCTGATTATGCTCGTTAGTGTTTAATTCGGGTTTTTATTGGGGATAAGTTTGAGTGAAAGAAGATTTAGTTATTTACAAGGAGTTTCTTTATGGAGAATTTTTAGAATTTCAAAGCTATTCCAAACACAAACCATTTTAATATTAGTTTCAAGAAAACTTGTTCTGAAAAAAAAAATTCAAGTGATTCCTATAGACAGATTTGAAAGTCTTTGTTTTGTTGTTTTGGTAAAATTGTGAAGTGATGTTTTATTGGTCAGGGTGGTTTAAGTTTTAATGTGAGGGTATTAGGGAACCACTCTTCAAAGCATTGATTTTATTTGTATGAATAATGAAGCTTGTTTCTCATAAGAAACATTACCTACCAATCTTGATTGTTTGTTTTTTATTAGAAAGGGCTTGATTAGGCACATAACATAGACTTTGGCTTTTGGTTATGAAGATAAATGTTATTTATAGGCTCAAAAGGTGTTTAAAGGATTTCATGACTAAAAATCATTAATGTTTGTTTCCAGAATTTTTTGGATTCATGGATTTCTACACCTTTAGCTTGTAAAATTATCTGTCATGCCCCCTAGTGTCGGGCTTAGGCTTTTTCTCTTTATTTTCTTCATTTGGTTTTGAGCATCATCATCATATTAACTATTTTACGGTACGCTTAAACCTTTTAAATTCTTTGGATTCCGTCATGCCCCCAAATTTTGTTTGGGAATCTTTAATCATTGAGGATTTTTTCGTATATTTCTCGCACTTGCCTCCTAGTGTGGGCTTTATAATTTTAGCCAGGGTTATTTTTTCAAGAAAAAATTAGTACGCTCAATGGAAACTGTAAAAGGTATATTTTAGTATTGTGAAGGGATTATCAAAGATGACCTTTCTTCATTTCAAACACATCCATTTAGAATCAATAAGCTTTGCTTTTTTTTTTTTCATGTAAATATGCAAAATGATTTCTCGTTATTCGTTCAATTGAAAGTTAGCTTTGAAGTCATCTCATGGTGTTTGAGTTGTTTTTCAAGTTTTTTTTATAGGTGTATGGTCACTTTTCTAGGAGATCACTTGAATTTCCAAAACTCATTTGTTAGAACAAACACTAATTCGATTTCTGTTTTTGTACAGAAACTTTGATTTTCCAAAAATCCTTGTAAAAACATGAGATCATACATACTAAAGAATTCTTGGTGTAGTTGGTTTGTAAGTAAATAGTGTGCTTGTTTAGGTGTGTTATTTACATGAGATGACAAAACAAATGAAGGCACATCATAAACATAACAAAACACATGATCTTATTAAAAAGAAATGCTCATTTGACAAAGAAAGTCTAATGGAATTATAAGCCAAATTGCCAACAAGACTAAAATAGTCAAAAGAACATTGTATGTCTAAACACTTCTACGGATATGGTCAAGCAACTACATTTTAAACATAGTAGGGGCAAGCTCCATCTTCTAATTCTGGTACACTTTCTTTTTGGCTAACCTGCTTATAAGAGTTTTTATAGGGATCTCATTGACAATATGGAAAAACATTATGGTAGAAGTTTGTCCTCTATTTCCATCATAGACACCTCTTCAAATTGAAGTTCATTAGGGGCTTAATCGCATTAAATCGAAAGTTTAGGCTCAATTAGAGATACCATTGCACAAAAGTGTAAGCGGGAGGACTAAATTGAAGATCGGCGAAAAATCCCTAATTCAGCCCAAAACGGCGTCGTTTTGAATTTTTTTTAAAAAAAGTACCAGACGACTGTTCATTGTCTTCCCCAATTTTGCCCTAAAATGATAGCTTAGGGAGTTATTTTTAAGGTGCATTTAATGCCTCATATGTCCACCAAAATTGACAACACATGCACCAAAATGGTCACTTGACATCCCTCTATCCCTGAGTATGGTCCGTGCAGGCCTATTAACATGAAATCGACCCCGGCACCGGCCTAAAGAGGCCAACTCAAGTAGCCTTTTCCTGCAGATTTGACAACTCACGATGCACACTTTGAACCAACGGTTGGGATCCTTTCTAGCCAAACCAAAGGCCATGATTTGGTACCATTAAAGACAAAATGTCCCTCTTCCACCTCCTATAAAAAGGGTGCATTTCATGGCCTGGGCAGGGAGAAAATCGGGTCCAAACTCGGCCAAAAACCAGTCATTCCCCAGTTCCCAACCAACATTTTCCTCCCTTCCTTCTCTCTCCACTGTGTCTTCAACCCCTGAAGACCCCATAGATACCTTTCTCCTCCACTAACAGACGGTAGCGCAGCCTCCCTGCGAACCCAAATCCTCACTAGTGGCAGAACAACCACAACGACCACTGGTCCCTCTCCCCTTGCAGTTTTTCTTCTCCTTCATTCATCCTGCTTTGCCACCGGCCACCATCTCTGCCACAGCCTTAGCCACCGTCCTCACGTCAGCCCCTCCCCGTCTCGACCATCCAGGCCTCCATTTAGGCACTCCAGTGTCAGGTAGCGCCGCTTCTCCATTGCTGCAACTAAGTTGTTGCATGGAGAACAAGAATTCGTTCTGCATGCAACATAATTAATTAGCATGGTTGCTGGGTCAAGCTAGTAACCATGCGGGCCTGGGCGAACCATTTGGGTCCGGCCCGACCGCAAAAAGAAAAGAAAAGGAACCGTTTGTTGGTTTGTTACTTCTCCTACTACTATTCATTGAGCAGTTATTCTTCGTATTTTGTGATATCTTTATAGTACAGTCTTTTAACTCTAGCCTTCTCCTCTCTTATGTACATATTTTCTCTTTGTTTAATTTTGGATTGTTTATGTCCATAGCTTTAATCATGACAGATACCAGCAACAATATTCAACGACCTGATTAATTACTTTGTACGTGTGAAATGCAGCTGAAGAATTAGAAATTTTGACAAATCTCAAGACAAACTAAATTAATTTCCGGTGGCCCTTTTTAACCAATTTTGAAAGCAAAGGCTTCGTTATCGTATATAGTCACAGAAAAATTTGTGGTTTTGAGTTCAATCACTTAGAATCCGGTGGTTTAATATTAATATCGATTTTTGGGTTTTTTTTTTTACCTTTAATTTTTTGTAAAACAAAACAGAAAACTTGATTTAAAAATACTAATTGAATTGCTGACGAAATATAAACATTGACGAGACATTTTTTGACGATGGAAAACCATCGGTGCTTCCATCCGCATTTAAAAATACCAATTGAATCTTCATTATATGCCACCGAATTATTTCATTGATATTTTCTAATTTTCTATTGGTGTTAGCAACTCTTACCCACTTGTGCAATGTCAAGGGTTGCTTGTCTGCTTGACTTCTCTAGTTCACATTACTGACCTTGTACGGTCATTACCTGTGTCTAATAAATGTTTACAAAAAAATGAATGCATAATTTTTTATATCATTCTTAGAAAATTTATCTTTAATTAAAAATTTATTACAGACTAATTATAACCAAGTTCAAATTTGGTCAACCGTTTTGACCAACCAGTGCACCATCATTTTGAAGGCCAGAATTTAGACATAAAAAAGGAAAATTATTCTGACCCCCACATTTGAAGACCATTTTATTTTATCTTTGTAATTTTAAAAATTAGTTTATAATATTTATAACATTTTATGTATTGCGTTGAATAGGCGTAAACTTAATTAATATAAAAATTGAAAATATTACACTTTTAAATAATTCGTTGAAATTGTTTTTAAAGAATCATTCCAAAAAGTTGAAAATAAAAACAGAATTAGAAAAGGACATGGAAAATATTTGGCAAAAACATGAATGAGGAGAGACTAGTGATGGATCATGGTCCATGGCTTTAATCATGACAGATACCAGCAACAATATTCTACGACATAATTAATTATTTACATGGGAAACGCATCTGAAGAATTAGAAATTTCGACAAAAAATAAAGTATATTAAACAATTGGGGTATCTGAGGAAAATCGAAGAAAAACTAAACATTAATTGAAATTCAAGATTAAAAAAAAAAAACAAAGTTGTATTCAAATCTCTTGCATTACTAAATTTTATTTCTTATAATTAATAAAGACAAGATATATAAGATCTCAATTAAATTAATCAAATTTAAAAATTAGGATTATTTTAAATTGAGATTCAATGATGGAAGAATAATGCTATGTGAAATTGTGACTTGGCAACTCTTACAATGATGGAAGAATAATGCAATGTGAATTGGCGACTTCCAAACTCTTGGTTGCTTGTCTGCTTCAATTCTCTCGTTCATATTGCTGAACTTGTGGTCATTATCCTTTATAATAAATGGTCATTAAAAAATGAATACATAAATTTATGAGAAGTATACATATTTTTCTATTTTATCTTTAATACTTGTTAGAAAAAGAATGTCTTTTTTTTTTTTTTTTGCAAAAACATGAATGAGGAGAGATACCAGGAACAATATTCCACCGGATAATTACTTGGTACTTGGGAAATGCCGCTGAAGAATTAGAAACAGGACAATCAAAATTAATAATTCGTTCGAATTTTTTTTTTTTTTGAAGAATCATTCCAAAAAATTGAGGAAAAAAAAAAGAATTAGAAAAAGTAATGGAAAATATTCGGGAAAAACATGAATGAGGAGAGACTAGTGATGGATCATGGTCCATAGCTGTAATCATGACAGATACCAGCAACAATATTCTACCAGAAAATTAATTATTTTGTACGTGGCAAACGCATCTGGAAGACTAGAAATTTCGACAAAAGTCAAGATAAACGAAATTAATTTCCAGTGGCCCTCTTTAACCAATTTTGAAAGCAAAGGCTTCGTTATCGTATATAGTCACAGAGAAATTTGTGGTTTTGATTTCAATCACTTAGAATCCGGTGGTTTAATATTAATAACGATTTTCGGGTTTTTTTTTTTTACCTTTAAATCTTTGTAAAACAAAACAGAAAACTTGATTTTTTAAAAGTTTTGTTCGACATCTTGATTTGTAAAACCTATTAATTGGGTTTAATCTAATACCTGACTTTTCTCACTCCCAGAAAAGAAGAGAAGAGAAGTGAGTTCAAAGAGAAGATTTAATTTGATATGACTTGTTTTCGATCTTATCTTAGTGGAGAGGGAGAGAAGAAGTCATGGAGAGAAGGAGAAGAAAATCGAAATTTGTGAAAACCGAGTCGTTTGGGTCGTCGGGGTGATATCACAGAGGAAGATATTTTTATCTTTTCATCAAAATTTAATCTTGTCTTAACCCGGTATGTAAAGTGCAATTTTTTTTAATCTACAGAGGCAAAGTGAAACCGAGTTTTTTCAAATGTCAGGATGGTCAGAATAATTTCCTAACACAAATTCCGCCGGTATTGTGTTTTTTTTTTTTTTTTTGAGATTTATTGTGAACTATATTATTATACTGGAAGGGGATCATCAGGTAAAAAAATTATAAATTGCGATCTCCGACCGAACAAAATGTTTGTCGATGATTCTGGTATTGTAGCAGCTTATCGATGGACTGCTAATAAAATATTCAATCAACAAACCCAGGGGATGGATTTGCTAATGGATTATGACGACAACATATTCTGTTTGCAATTCCATCCACATTTAAAAATACTAATTGAACTCCTCATAAAATATAAATATTGATAAGATATTTTTTGATGATGATTTTCTATCGGTACTTCCATCGGCATTTAAAAATACCAATGAAATCTTGTTAGGAAGTTAATCTCTTTATTTAGTAATAGATAATCAGTGTATATTATCTTCCTATTGTAATGCCTATCTTATAGTTTGATACCCTGTAATGTAGCTTTCCATTCCTGACTTGTAGCTTTCCATTCCTTTTTTTTTTTTTGATAGTAATCGAGTATATTATAAATAGGCGACCCCATTAAGAAGATGAGGGCTGAAATAAGAAAGATTACAGGGGGGAATTAAATCATAAAGAGAGCGAGGAATTTACAACCCCGACTAGTTAGTCCAGTTCATGATACATTCAGGATTTCTATAAAGATCGGAACCTGTGTAACTGAAATTTTTAACAGAGGACTTCAACCAAAAGGCCAACCGATGAAAGGTGAGGTCAAAAATCACATCCCAGTCTGGAGTTTTGGAGTTGAAGATCATATTGTTGCGCGCTATCCAAATTGACCAATATAATCCTTTACAGAGAAGGGTAATTGCTTGACGTTGAAAATTTCCTTTTAACAGGCCGGACCATTCCTGAAGGTTATGATTTGGGTCTTTTGGCAGACAGCCTACACACCCAAACCATCTGAAGA
>Ga0325414_1003233_pt1 | contig 16890 bp, 9 predicted proteins | sample PopdelMetagenome_8_FD_206183 | JGI IMG/M metagenome (GOLD analysis project Ga0325414, IMG submission 206183) | Populus deltoides microbial communities from Bellville, Georgia, United States - Leaf-PdKOR-R3 | ecosystem: Host-associated > Plants > Phyllosphere > Phylloplane/Leaf | place: USA... | reverse complement strand
TTATTTTAAATACTAAATAATTTTTCAATTATGTATCTTGAATTCAGAGAAATCATCAAAATTGCAGTGTTAAATTTCTCTATAAAGTGTCTTACTTTCCTTCGGTATAAGAGACATAATCAAGGGGTATTTTATTGTGATAGGATCGGGAAGAAATGGTCCTTGCAAAGGAGAGAGAGGGAGAGAAAATACCATTTCAAAATCCCAAGTTTTACATAATCGTGGTGGAAGCTCAGGAATCTTAGAGTCAGAAGACATTTCATAGTCATGAAGATATTATCACTTACGAACTGTGATGACGACGACGACGACGACGATGCACTCTTCTATAATCATGGCGACTTCCCTTTCTTCAAAAGCTCCATGAAACTTGATGCCCAAATTTCTCCCATGGACCCCAGAAAATTTTAGCCATATTTTGCTTCACTTTGTCATCGATTCCTCGCAAGTCCCTCTCAACGCGTTGATGTGGGAAAAATTAAACGAAGGCTACTGGTCTGTGGGAAACTGGGCAGCCCACATAGTCAAGGGTAACAATAATTTTCTCCGTTGAAAATGGAACATTTCTAAAGTAATTAATTTCTTGTTGGAATGTTTGAAGTGATTTTCACATTCTTTAATCCCTCTGAAGGAAACTTCGAGTCAATGTGAGATCATCTTCTCAAGGGTTGGCTGGTGAAATCAGTGAAATGACTGACTGGGTTGTGCCTTTTGGATTCTCTGTTTATGGATTATGGATGTTGATTAAGATTCAATTAACAATCTTGACATTAATTAAAATGAAAAAAATGGATTCTTCCTTTGTTTATTTATGAATTAGAAACAACCTGTGCATGCATGCCTCTCGTGGTTAAAGATCTAGACGACAAGTCGTTGCTTTTCTTGTGAGTAGACGACATGCAACTCAAAATCTATCCACCGCTAATTAAGTATGTGTTTTGTAATATAGGATGTTTTTATAAAATTATTTTTTAATTAAAAATATATTAAAATCTTTTTTATAGATGCGGTGAAATTATTGGAGATTAAGTTTATGATCTAAGTTACAAACTTAACTAGTTAACTTTAATTGCTCAGTAATTTAATTTTGTAATATATTTTAGTTACATAAATAATTCTCGATTTATATAATTAAAACAATATATATATTTTTTAATTTATAATTGAATGTTTTTTTATTAAAAAAACACGTAAAAAATGCTGATATATTCATTTTTTAATATTAAAAAAAATAAATTATCCAACTTGTGCCAAAATATGGGTCAGTAACTAGTTATGCTATATAAGTTGTCTTAAAATTTCATAATAACCGGTTTGTTTACGAATGCATCTCTAATAATAACAACAATAATAATAATAAATCTTCATCATCTTCACTATATAGCCTGCATAAGGTTTTTCCCTTGGCCCCGTTTGTTTGCTGGAAGTAGTTTTCTTTTAGAAAGTAAATTCCAGAAAAGTATTTTCCGATGTTTGGTAGTGTAATGGAAAATAAGTTGGAAAACACTTTTCAGTGTTTGGTTATATCATGGAAAATGAACTGGAAAATAACTTATTAATGTTTTATTTTTCTTAAGTTTATTAAAATAATGAGGAACAAATCTTACAAATTAAAAAGTTAAATGAGAATGAAATTGAAAAAAATATAATTTCATAAATTATCTCAAATAAAATAAATAATAATCAAAATAATAGATATCAAATCTAAAAAATTAAAAAAAAATAAAAGGTGAATAAATTAAAATAATAATAATTAACATTTCATAAATTATTTCAAATAAAATAAGTAACAATCAAAAGAATAAGGACCAAATTTGATAGATAAAACATTTCAATAAAAAAATGATAAGGAAAAAGCAAATAGCAATTATAAAAATAAGAACCAAAATTAATATAAAAATTAAATTTTAAGAGATGGAATTGAAAAATAAATATATAAAACAAATTATATATAGCAATCAAAAGTTTGAGGATCAAATTTAATATAATCAGCAAATAATGACATTTCTAAATTTTTCACAACTTCCGGAAAGTGTTTTCCATCCAAATTTTTCAGGAAAACACTTTCCTGAAAACCAAGCCAAATTTTTCTTTGACTGGAAAGTGTTTTCCGTTGACCAACTTTTCTAATGGCAAACAAATACAGGAAAGTTTGGAAAGTGGTTTTCTGGAAACCACTTTCCGGGAAACAAACACAACCAAAGGAAAAACACTTTCCTGAAAACTAAACCAAATTTTTCTTTGACTGGAAAGTGTTTTTCGTTGACCAAAAAATGTTTTTCGTTGCCTGAAAAGTATTCCTCGTTGACCAAAAAGTATTTTTTGTTGACCAATTTTTTTTAATAACAAATAATTATAAAAAAATTTTAAAAATTGATTTTTCAAAAAATAAATTCCACCAATCAAATATGGCTTAGCATTAAAAAATTTTCCTTCTCAACTCAAATCAATCGTACAATGATGAATAGTTTGAAGTTTCACCGCATCTATAAAAAAGATTATATTTGAATTGAAAAAAATTAGCCGGCAGCCTAGATCTGGAGCTTACTATTAAAATGAAGAAATAATCGCAGCCAAAATTCGGGAAATGAAAATGAAAGCACCAACTGACAGCCATAAAAATTACAAAAATTAGAAATCAAAAGCCATTGAATTTAAAATTAACATCCATAGCAGAAGAAAACACAAAACAAAACTCTCAAAAAAGAATCCAAAACCAATAATTCTATTAACAACAACAGAAAATTTGAAGGCTTGAGGTGAACAGACTGACCTGCGCATGTAAAGAAGAATCAGAACCAGAGAGTCAAATCAAAGTGACCCTTTTTCACATCGAAGACAAGAAACAAATCCCATGGAGCAGTTATCTCAGTAATTGTAAAAAAGAAGAAAAAAAAGACAGGCGTGTACAAAGAGAGAGCTTCAAACGGAACAGAACAAAAACGTGGCAAGTACTCTCTTTTTTCTTTTCTTTTTTTTATTCTTGAATTTGTCAGGTAATCAAGAATTGGTCCAGGTCTGACAAAAGGTTGTCAACGTCAACAACCCCAGCCCCTCAAAAGTGCCAAACAAACAAGGGAAAAATTTTCTTCCATTTTCTATCGCCCATCGTCAATTCCTAGAAACTGCTTGTTCAACGCGTCTGACTTGGAAAAACATGGACGCACAAAATAACTACTTGAAAATGGCTCCTCATCTGCTGTCTTCTTCTCTAGTACTGGTAACAGAAAAAGACTCGAACTTCCTCTTATTTTTTTCTAAACAACTTTCAAAAAGTGGACTTTGGTTTCGAATCACCATTTCTCCCTTCTTTTTTTGGCCACTTTTCTATGGTTTTTCTTACTGGGTTTATGGAGGTATTGCTTTGGCTTCATGGGTTCTTGGTATAATTGATTGTGGGTAATGAAAGTAGGTCTTTTTGCTCCATGGGGTTTTGAGTTAAGTGGTTTTGCTTCATGGGTTTTTGATAGAACTCGTTTTGCTTGGTGGGTTTTAATTCTAGTGCCTTTGCTTCATGGGTTGTTGAAAAAGCTGGTGTCTTTTAGGGTTTCTTGTTGTTGGGTTTTAGAGGTAGAAGAAGAATATTGTAAGATGGCTGGGGTTTTGAGGAAAATTTTGCCTATTCAGTCTCCGATTCATGTAGAAAAGGAGGATGACGACGACAAGATTAAAAACTTGGAATACTCATTTGCTTTGCCATATTCTGGCCCTCTGCTTACTTGTGATGTTCCTCGAGCTGTGCCTATTGATTTTAGGCAGATCCCAATTGCTTCTCCTGCGATCGGTTCTGGCTCTTTGTTGACTGATGTTTCGTTGCCAGTTGTACAGCCTATTGTAAAGTCTCACAGGAAACTGTCGAAGAAGCCAAACTTAGTCTCAGATAGGACTGTTTGCTTAGAAACGGATGGTGGCATGGATGGAAATGGCATGCCATGTGAAGCATCTAGAGTAGATGACCCGAGTGCTTCGCTTTGTGCAAACGATGACGAGTGCGGACCAAAGTTATCTGATGGAATACGAAGTTCTGGTAGATTGGATTTTTTCAGTGGTTGTGTTAGTTCTGGTGAATTACAACGAAGCTTGGAAGTGTCGGAATTGCCTGATAACGGTAGCGAAAATGAAGGTCGAGACTTTTACGATTATATGAATCCCGCAAAGTATGAATCGATAGGATCTGAAAGCTCACACAGTAATTCATCTGAGATTTTTTCTTGCCAAGAGGAGGATCATAATGAAGAAGCTCCTGGCCATGTCAGAAGGCCATCAATTGTAACTTTCCGTGATCCTGAATCAAATGATGTAGTGGATAATGAATCTGATGTGTCTAACACTGACAGTAGTGTCCATGAGAGGCATATAGCTGTAAGGCCTGGGAAGAAAGGGACATGCTATCGTTGCATGAAGGGAAGTAGGCTTACAGAGAAGGAGGTTTGCATTGTTTGTGGTGCAAAATACTGTTTAAATTGTGTGATAAGAGCGATGGGATCAATGCCAGAAGGAAGAAAATGTGTTGCTTGCATTGGTAAGAGGATTGATGAGTCAAGGCGAAAGACCTTGGGTAAATGCTCTCGGATGCTAAAGCAACTATTGGCTGTGGTCGAAGTTGAACAGATAATGCGTTCTGAGAGATCATGTGTGGTGAATCAGCTACCACCAGAACTCATTTATGTAAATCGACAGCGTCTTTCCAAACAGGAGTTATTCCTAATGCTGACCTGTCCAAACCCACCCAAAAAACTAAAACCAGGATACTATTGGTACGATAAAGTATCTGGTTTATGGGGAAAGGTGAATATCCCTTTCTTTTAATTTTGTCTTTCAGTTTAGATATACAATTACCTCAATTTTGTGGGTACTGCATTGTGTTTATTCTTCTGGTATGCTTGAACAGGAAGGACACAAGCCTTGTCAAATAATCAGTCCCCAATTGATTGTCGGGGGTCACATCCAGGAAGGTGCTAGCAATGGAAATACGAACATAATGATAAATAATCGCAAGATAACTAAAGCAGAGCTCATTATGCTGCAGGTTGTTGTGCCGGACACTATCTGGTTATTTTATTTGATTATTTTCTTAAGCATGTAAGACTGATGCCATTCCATTTAATCTTTGCAGTGGGCAGGGGTGAAATGTGAAGGAGCAACTCACCTTTGGGTTAGTGCAGAAGGGGCTTACCAGGAAGAGGGAATGAATAACATAAAAGGAAAATTATGGATAAAGGTGCGTTTGCATTTGTACCGGGGAAAACAGTTGATTTAGTTCAATCCCATCTTGCTTTTGCATTTATGCTTATTTTACTTGCTGATCTTAATATCAAAACTTAAGCAATAATGGAAATACTTTCTTTGCAGACTGGAATAAAGCTAATTTGTGCTGTCCTGTCTCTGCCAACTCCTCCTAATTCTGTCAGTCCAAGTGGGGAAGGAGTGAATGATGTTATGGCAAACAACCTCGAGCAGAAAACACTCTATAAGCTTCTTCTGGTTGGTCTTGAAAAATCCGGCACATGTACCATATTTAAACAGGTAAGGAATCAGTGGGACTGAAACAACATAGTCTTATGCTTATGTTACTATTCATGTGTGACAAATCTAGCTCTGTCGCATCCTAATGAAGTCACTTCTCTCCAATTCCGCTCCATTTCATAATTACCTTAACTTTCTCCTTGGTGCCTGCCATTTGAAGAACTTTATGTCAACTAGAGAGCTAGAGAGTCCATCTAATTATCAAAAAACTATAATCCATGGAAAATTATAGAACTTCTGTTTATACTGACAGCTAAAACCCACCTAATTTTAGAGTTTTAGACAGCATTATGTTTAGAGCATTCAAAAATTGCATGTAAGCGAAGTCATAAAAAAATATATGAAATGTTCTGTTGTACGCTTGAATGTTTTTACTTGCTTGAATGAGTGTGCCTGTGCCAAGTTGATTACATTCTTGAAATCTTTAATATTGCTCCATCTAGATCATGTTGAGATGAAGCTCTTAAGTCTCCATAAGGTTCGATTGTTCTATGGATGTTATTGTGCTCAATTATGATCTATTTGCAGAAGAGACAGTTGCCAGTAGTGGCCTTCACTGCATCGGCTTTACTCATTTTTTTTTCTGTCCTGTTCAAATTGTCTTCTTTAACTTAACTAAATAATCTGTTCCATAAGTTATCGCACACAATCAACATGCATACAATTAAAGAAATCATATTTCTGTGCAAGTTTATGCCATTCAAGCACAAGTCCTTGCCTCCCTAACACAAGATTATACCATACCATACCATTTCCTTAAAGGCATAGCTTCATTGCAGAAGGCCATGTCTTTCCAGGACATGGTTATGCCTTCCTAGATGATACATTATATGCCATCCCTTTGTTGCAAGGTCATAACATCGTATCACAAGGCCATGCCTTTGTGCGGAATGCTATACATTTCCTGAACAATGCAATGCTGTCCTAGCAGTTGGTCATGCCTTCTGACATGCATATGCTATGGTTTTCCTGCAAACTGTGGGACATGCTTTTCCAGCGCAACATCATGCCATCCATATGTAAAAGACACTCCATACTGCTTTACATACTAACATGAAAAATTTTACTCTGCATTGCAGTGTAAGTGCTATCATCATGTTAAACATAAACAGGAAATGCAACTTGTACATTGCTTTTAACAGTTTTTGTCTGATAATTATTTTAGCCTTCTTAAACCCTGCCTCCATTTGTGGCAGCACAAGAAGAACCCAAACAATTAATTAATTATTTGCTTATTTCAGGCAAGAATTGTATACAGCGTTCCTTTTTCTGAAGATGAGCGTCAAAGTATCAAGTCTATTATTCAATGCAACTTGTATGGCTATCTGGGTATACTGCTTGAGGGGCGTGAAAGATTTGAAGAAGAATGCTTGATTGATAAAAGACGAAAGGTTGTGCACCAGCATAGTTCTTTAGGTAAAACACTCATTGATTTTTATCTTCTTCTCTCTGAAGCTTATGATCCATGGTCTTTTCTCCACTGTTTTGCAAAAATCATGCAAAGATACGTGGATGGTGCATAAATTCCCAGTTCTTGCACTGTGGATTATCAAAAATCTCTTTAGCTTATGGACCTACAGGAATGCTTCCTGTTGGAAGTCTGAAAGCTAAATCATCAGCATCCATTATAGTTAGGGACTGCTAACCTACTGTATTGATTGCGAAGTTCTTAGTCATTATATTGGCAGCTTCTTGGTGGGTAAATTGTTTAAAATGAATCTGAGCTTTCTTTCTTCCTCTTTCTCTTTTCTTGTCCTTTCTTGGTGTCGGGTAGAAGTTTGATGGTAACTAGAATGAATTTTGCCTCCTGGTCCATGGAATAAAAGGCAATGGAAACAAATGAGGTAGATTGCACCATGGTTCAATTTTTTTATTTTCTAGTTTTATATATATATATATATATATATATATGATTTGCAAAAAATTAGATTTTTTCTCACTCTTGTGAACCAACAGATTTTCTAATAATTGAATCATTTTAAGTGGATGTTTAAATGTTTGGCAGTGGTCATTGGTTTCTGACTGGTTTTGATAAACCTATTCAGCAAGCTAGGTTCAATAAACTGGGGTAAAATGTTTAGATATTTTGGAGAGAATGTGAGGGTTTGTTGACTTGTTATGCTTTGCTTTAGTGTGATGACCCGTGCTTGTTTAATGAATGGAAACTAAAAATGTAAGGTGCAAGTTTTTTGGGGATGAATGAAGTAAGAAAAGTAGGAATTGTGATCCTGGGTCTTGTGAATGTTACCAAAGGCTGGTTTTGGGTATCATTTTGTAGAAAGAACGTATGAGTTATGCTATATGACCTAAAAAGTTCTCTGAAGTGACACTTTGCGAGCCTTGCTGACTAAAAGCAATCTTGGTTATTCATTTTATGTCTTAACTCAGAGAGGATACTCAAAATGTATCTTTTCCCTAAAAAAGTAATGGAAATCATGCTAGAACCTATTTTATTTTGGCATCAGTTATATTCATGAATTTGTTTGATTCTTGTTTCAAATCCACTTTTCCTTTTATTTTTCTTCCCATTTTACAAGATTCCACGTTTATATTTTAGCTAATTTGACCGTCATATTTTTGTATCTTCTATAAATCATAAGTTTGGAGTTAAAATTGACTTCAGCAATTTAGAATTATTTATGATCTGAAATTATTTAGTTTCAACTTATATTACAGGTCAGATTGACTGTAAAACAATCTTTTCTATTGGCCCAAGACTGAAAGCTTTCTCAGATTGGCTCCTCCAAGTAATAGCATCTGGCAATTTAGAATCCATGATCCCTGCTGCTGCTCGTGAATACGCGCCTTTTGTTGAGGAGTTGTGGAGAGATGGAGCCTTCCAAGCCACATACAACAGGAGGAATGAACTCGAATTGCTACCAAGGGTTGCTACTTATTTCTTAGAACGGGTAAAACATGCTTCATGTCCTTGCCTTTTACTTTTGTTTGTACAATTCTTAGAATATGTTGTGTTTCCCCCCTTTCCATTTCTTTCTTTGTTTTTTTTTTTTGTGTGTGTGTTCAAACTCTAATTCAAAACATCAAGTTTGCTATTGGTTATGGCCTTTTTGTCTTGCTCTGCATAGCTGGCATACGTGTGTGAAAATCATGATGGGGAGATAAAAGAGCAGCCATTCTTTCTATTATTTGAATTATTCTTGAACATTAGAAGTCTCAGGACCTGGTTGATTCACTTTTTTAAATCCCATTTCCTTGAATTGTGACCCTATTACTGTAAGGAGGTAGAATCATTAGAATCTGAAGGTGGCAAGTGCATGATACATGATTGGTGTAACAGCTTTATATCATGTCTTTAAGATCTTATGATGTCTTCCTGCTTAGGCTGTTGAGGTTGCAAGGCCAGACTATCAGCCATCTGATATGGACATCTTGTATGCTGAGGGTTTTAGTTCATCCAAAGGGCTTTCTAGCATGGAATTTTCATTTCCTAAGGTGGCTCCAGGTTTTTGCGAGAATATTGGCTATCAGCATGATCCCTTGCTGAGGTCAGTTCTATTTGCACATTGCCGATTACATTTTTTGCGTGATTGATGTCATGCAAAATTTTAAAAATGCCCTGCATTTCCTGACCAGGTCTGTTATATGTCCAAATCTCTTCACTACAATTTCCGACTAAATTGCTGCTTGAAATACAATTGTTTTACTTGCCATCTGCTAATTGATTAGAAGTCATCGCTAAAATCAAAGTCACGCCATTTACAGCTTCCACACTATTGTCTTCCTTCTCAGGGTCATTAAGAGCAATAAAGAAAGTCTCTTTTATATGATTCAATAATTCGGAATTGTTGTCTGAATGCTTTCCTTCATTTTTCTCCTCCATATAATATAATTGCGAGGGGAGTTCTAACAGAAGTTTGCTATCATATATTCCATATTTGATTACTATGTATTATTAACAAATACTCTAAAACGCCTAAGTTTTTCACTATAACAATTTTTTTATTTTTTGCTTTTGTTTCTTCTTTTTTTTTTTACATGTTTTTTTTTCCTTTTTTTTTTACCCAAAATTGACTTCTACTTCTTTTTTTTTTTAATTTTTTTTTCAAAATTATCTTTGGTAATTTTTTTAAATATTGAGCTGGTTGAAAATTTAACTATGTAGTTTTTTTCTTTAAAACATTGTGGATTGCTATAATATTCTCATATATTGTTTTTTCTTTTCTTTTTATGATTTTTTTTTTCAAAATGGTCTTTGTAGATTTTATTTTTTTTATATTAAGTTAGTTAAGAATTTAGCTTTGTAGTTTTTTTTTAAAAAAGCCAATATGGATAGCTACAGTTTTTCCCCTATATAATTTTTGTTTTGCTGCAATATTTCTCCACATATTTTTTTAAAAAATTATCTTTATCGAATTTATTTTTTCAATATTGAGTTGGCTGATAATCTAGCTTTAGCTTTCCCAACATGTTTTTTTTTTTTATTTTTTTATTTGTTTTTCTTTTTTTTTCAAAATTGTCATTTTTTACATATTTTTTTTGTTTTGTTTTTTTAAGAATTATTTTTGTTGATTTTATTTTTTTTCCCCACGTGTTTTTTTTGTTCGCTTTTGTTTCCTTTTTTAACATGTTTTTTTTTCATTTTTTTTACCCAAAATTGACTCTTTTTTTTAAATAGTCTTTGTCAATTTTTTTTTATATTGAGCTGGTTGAGAACTTAGCTTTGTAGTTTTTTTCAAAAAAAACACCATGGATTGCTATAGTGTTTTCCTTACATGATTTTTGTTTGGCTGCAGTGTTTCCCCCACATGTTTTTTTTTTTAAATTATCTTTGTCGAATTTATTTTTTCAATATTGAGTTGGTTGAGAATTTAGCTTTAGCTTTAGCTTTCTCCATGTTTTTTTTTTCATTTTTTTAAATTTTTTCCAAAATTGTCTTTCTTCTTTATATTTTCTTTTTTTTTCATAATTATTTTTGTTGATTTTATTTTTTTACTATTGAGCTGATTGAGAATTTAGTTTTTTAATTTTTTTCTTTAAAATACTAGATTGCTACAGTGTTTCTTTACATGGTTTTTTATTAAATAATTTTTTTTTCATAATTATCTTTGTTGATTTTATTTTTTTCATATTAAGCTGATTGAGAATTTAGCTTTGTAGTTATTTAAAACACTATAAATTGCTAGTGTTTTCCCACATGATTTTTGCCTTGTTACAGTGTTTCCACGTATGATTTTTTAATCGATGTTTTTTTTTCCAAATATGTTTTTGTCAAAATTATTTTTTTTCATACTGAGCCGGTTGACAATTTAGCTTTTTTTCCTTAAAACATCGTTGATTGCTACAGTGTTTTCCATATGACTTTTTTTATGTTTTTTTTTAAATTGTCTGTCGTTTTTATTGCTTTTACTATTGCTTTTACTATTGAGCTGGTTCATATGGAGCTGGTTGAGAATATAGTTTTGTAGTTTTTTCCTTTAAAATATTGTGGATGATAATAGTTATTTTTTTATATGATTTTTTTCATAAATTCACGATAATACGCAAACATGCCACAAGCCCGCGGCATCGCGATAAGAATAAAAAAACATGGTTTATTTTTCCTTCAAAGAAAAATAAAAGAAGATTAATCCACTCCTTCCCTGACATCATTGGGGACATGTACACCTGACAGGTATCAACTTATCAGAGTTCATCCGACAACCCTCGGAGGAAATTGCAAAAGGCTGGAGATGTTTGAAGATGTTGATGTTGTCTTATTTTGTGTTTCATTGATTGATTATGATGAGTTTTCTGAAGACAAGAATGGAGTTCTCATCAACAAGATGATTGCAAGCAGGCAGCTATTTGAACGCACGGCCACTCATCCAAAATTTGAAGAGAAGAAGTTCCTTCTTATACTGAATAAGTTTGACCTGCTCGAGGAAAAGATTGAACAGGTTCCGCTGACTCAATGCGAATGGTTTGATGACTTCAATCCTGTGATTAGCTACAATCCCAACAGCAGCAGCACCACCAGCACCAATCCTTCATTGGCACGTCGTGCCTCCCAATATATTGCAGTAAAGTTCAAGAGATTGTTCAGAGATCTCACTGACAGGAAGCTGTATGTTTCACTAGCTACTGGTTTGGAACCTGATAATGTTGATGAAGCTTTTAAATATGCAAGAGAGGTTCTGAAGTGGAAGCAAGAGGAACTTAACTACCCCAACAATGAGTTATCTTCGACTAGCATAGAGGCAAGTTCATCCTCATGATTTTAACAACGTTGTAATCACATACAGGGTCGACTGAACAGAGGACCGCCTGCTATTCCCAAGACTTCCTCTCGCAAAATCTGTATATTGTCCGTGAGCCAGTCATGTATAGGAAAGGGAAGTAGAGCTTAAATCACAAATATTTCAAACATGAAAGAAATAGCATTTCTCTGAAAAGCTGAAACATTCACAAATTTTGCAGCCGCTGCTCTTGGATCAACTAAATACACAAGCATTATTACAACTAAAGATATAGAAAAAAAAAAAAAAAACTAATCTACTAGTAAAAGAGAAGCCCTACGAAGTACAAACACAAGCCAGTTTGCATTACAGACACACCTCTATACGAACCATAGACATTTCTTCACATCACTGTTTCATCATACAGGTGCAAACCTGTCCATAAGCAAGCAAACTGTGGCCTCAGACATTGTAGTTTCTCCCTGAACCACTTTGCTCTTTTTAACCTCTCTCTCTTCTTCAGCTCCTCCTTCTTTGGGTTTTGACAAGAAGGGCTTTCTTGGTGTAACCTTCTCCTTAAGCTTTGCTAGCTCACTCGCCCATATCTCCACAAGTGCTGACATTTCCCTCCTCAAAAGACTTGAACCCTGATTTCTTTAATGTTACTTTTTGCCGAATGAGAAGAGAGCTGGAGCTGAATGGTTTATATAGAGGAGAAGAGGAGTGGTGAGTTCTGAAGAACTCGTGTACAGTTCAGAGCAAGTGGTTTTTGTTGACCAAAAGAAAAATCTACGTGTGGTCGCTCCTAGATGATGTTAAAAATGGGAAGAAGGGATATAGTTTCCCTATATTTGAATATTCCACTGTAATGGTTGTGAATATCTTACGAGTGAGATGCTAGGGTATGAATGCTCATACCCTAAATGCTTGTTTTTTCATGATTTTCATCCAAATCCTGAAAATCACACGTTATATATAAATAGGAAAATTTTTATAGATCGATAACGGGTAGAATATAAATATTAAAAAAAATTCAATTTTTGAGTATCCTTGGTTCCACGAGGGGTAATTTCAGGAGTTAAGTCTTGTTGAATTGGAATTAAAATCAATTGGTAAATTGAATAATCATAACAACATGGCAGGAGGAGGATCGAACTACACTGGTGTTTTGGTACGAGCAAGAAGATACAAGGGTTTCCCAATTGAAGGGGTCGCTATTATTTTTGTCGGTTAAGAAGATGCCACGTGTAACACGCTTAGAACTTAGAACACAGAGAAGGAGATCGTTATCATCTCACATACCTACAGAGCCCATAGAATTATTGAGACAATATAATGGAAGTTTCCATTATTGAAGGAAATGCCCGAATACAAACAAAGGGTCCATAGATAGGCTCTCTTCCCGTGGGCGACCCGTCCATTTCCAATTGGATGCAATTTATGTCGATGTGCCAGGAAACTACAAAAGCATAAATTTAAATAAGCTTAAGCTATTAGCATCAACGACAGTTTGGCCGAGTGGTCTAAGGCGCCAGATTTAGGCTCTGGTCCGAAAGGGCGTGGGTTCAAATCCCACAGCTGTCAGTTTTCAATCAACTCTCTTCTTTTGCCCTATTTTGGTCCATTCACGCACTCAGAAGTCTTCTTCTACTTTTCTTCTTGTCTTTCTCGATGCATCAGAAAGATATTTTTATTAGACCCTTCTACAAGCTAACCTAATTTGATGAAATCAAGCTCCTCATCCCCTCCCTTTTCTTTTCAATTTGATTTCAATTTTTATTTTTATTTTATTATTATTTTTTAATTTCATCCATATATTTTTCTTAACAATCATTTTAGTTATTTTTAAATCAATAAAGTCGACTAAATTATGTCAGAATAACTTTCACACGATTTAATTTTAAACTCGGGTTAGACAAGGAATTAAATCGAGAGTTTTTTCTTTTAATTTCATCATTTTTTTTAAATTTCATCCTCAAACGTTTTTTTATCAATCATCCGAGTTGTCTTTAGATTGAACAAGTTGATTGGATCATATCGAAACAACTCTCACACGGTTTCATTTTAAACCCGAACTAAGCTATGATTTGAGTTTGAATATTTTTTTCTTGTCAATCTCATCATTTCTTTCTAGGTTTTATTTTTAAAATATTTTTTACTGGTCGGCTGGGTTGCCTTTGAACTTGTAAAGATTACAGGGTTATGTTGTAACAACTCTCAAATAATTTAATTTTAAATCTAAATTAGACAAAGAGTGGTATTGGAAAGGTTTCAAGATAGACTTATAGAGTCAGGTTTAATAATAATCTGAATAATTCTCTACGACTTGGATATTGTTTTGTTACATTAAAAAAATATATAGATTTGACTTAGATATTGTTTTGTTACATTAAAAAAATAGCACCGGCTTCTAAACTAGTTTATATCTAAATTGGTTTATTTATTCTATAAAAAAGAAAGTAATAATAATAAACACTGAGGAGTTTAGCTCAACTGGTTAGATCCTAGATTTACTCTAATCACCAGTTCGAGTTTTATAAATCTCAGGACTACTGGAGATTTATATGATCGTTAACTTCAGGATATGTATAATTAATCGAGCTACGCACAAACTAGCCTGGACATTCATATTAATAATAATAAAAAAAAAGTAATAATAACAATAATACATGGAATGAAATAAAGCCAACGGCTGAAACATTACATGTAAGTTTTGAATTAACCAGCTAAATATCTTCCTAAGCAACAGAAACAGACAATGAAAAGGCCAAGGCAAAAAGATCCTTAAAAGTGCTTGAAAGATTTTTTTGCTGGTTTTGGTGGTTGACATTTTGAAACGCCAAGGGTGCTTAGCTCAATGTTTGTATTCGATAAGATTTTTTTGGCAGCCGACTCCATAGTTCTCGGTGGTTTTGTCCATCTTTTAGTGCCCACGGAATGTCTCTTTAGCCAGGGGCGGAGGTATGCTGAGGGCTATGGTGGGTTTTAGTTCCGGTAAAGATTTTATTAATATTTTTTAATTAATTTTATATAAAAAATATTTGTAATTCTAGATTGCGTTATTAAAATTTTTGGAAAATTTACGTTAAGCCTCCTAGTATAATGCTTTAACTTGGGTTAAAATTTTAGAATTTTTTGAAAAATTCAGAAATTTGATGAAAAATCACAATTTGACCAGTTTTATGTTATTTGATGTAATTTTCAATCCGACAATCAGATTAAGCTGAAATTTTACGATGGATCTTAAAATATATTGAATAAAATCTGATTAAAATTTTAGGATGAACGGAGTTTGATAGTGCTAACAAAAAAAACCATCAAATAAAAGCAAAATGACTCATTAAGAATAAAATGGTTATTTGTCATTAAAAAATAAAACAAATCAACTCTTCCTTCCTTTTATATGTTGCCGACTGGGTAGAAGTAGAATAGAAAAAGAAAAAAAAGAAAAGGTTAGAGAGAAATAGAGAAAAGTAAGGCAAAAACATAAAAAAAAAATCCAAGAAAAAAAAATAAGAAAAGTGAGAAAATAACTTTGTAAACTTACAAAGTCCAACTTATAAAACACTAAAATAAAAAAGAATCAAGCGAAGGAAGGAGGAATTGAGAGAGAGAAAAATTTGATTACTTTATTTTTCAGTTGACATGAGATTGTTATTTTATCCTTGAAGGGTTGTTACAATATCGATTCAAATTCGATTATAGATGAATTATATTTCATAAAATATCGAAGGATGTAACTTTAATAGTGAATTTATTTTTACTTTTATTTTAATTTTATGTACTTTCAAATTTATTTTTTAATATTTTAGGTAGCTTATTTGAATTAAAACTTTACTGTTAACTTTAAAAATTCATTTATATAAGTTAATAATTAATCTTAAAAAATATTTATATATTTATTTAATAATCCAGGATATAAAAAATTCATGCCTCCACCCTCGTCCATAGCCAATATATACCACGGCAACCAAGCAACATTAGTTAGTGTTTATTCTTCCTTCTTCCTTACTGATTTTCCCATGAAGAATTTGATTAATTATACCCTTGTATCAAGTACAAACACAAAAGGAGTGAATCGAATAGAACCATAAAATTCAAGTACCCTTTTTTCTTTTGTTTGACTATAGCAAATATTAATGTATACAGCTATTTTTTTGCTAGTTTGGTTCTTACAATGATATTAGGAAAAAATAATTGGAATATCCATAGCCAAAAAGGGAAAAGAACCTTGAAATTCAAGCATTTTTCATTGATTTAAGCAGTCGATAAGCATGGAAAGTGAAGCCTCAGAATATGTCAATGCAGGTGACTTGACTCGCATGCCTCTGATTGAAGCAGGCAATGGCTTTACCAAGCGTAAGCTTCCTTCCTCTCCTGGAACCACTTTACCAGACTCAACATTTGTAGGGCTCGAGCCACTTGACCAAACAGCCTGACCCTTTTCACGTAGCTTGGCAAGCTCGCCAGTCCAAATGTCCACAAGTCCTGACATTGCTAAATATCTAGAAAAACTGCAGATGGAAAAGAGAACAAAAGAGTGCTATTTAGATATTTGAAGCTTGTAATGTGTGGTTGCTATTTGAGACGTTGAAGGGTTCTGCATGGGTTCGTATAAATAGGGTTGGAATTGTGGGTTAACCAAGGCCGCACACATTCTTGTGGGGAGTATTGTGCTTTCCTGTGCGCCATATAGCCAACAATTTTGTCTCCAACGGTAAAAATTTACCCCAACAAGCCAGTGGTTTCTTTATAGAGCTAGTGGTTTTACTCATGCTCGAAGTCAATCCAAGTCGGTTTCTTATATATATATATATATATATATATATATATATATATAGAGGAGATTATTAGATTTTGGAGCCTCTTTCAAAGTTTAATTTAATGTGGTCTCGTGTTCCCTTCATGTAGTTTTTATTTATCGTATTTTTTTAAAAAATATATATATTAAAATAATATTTTTTTTATTTTTAAGAAATTATTTTTAATTTTAAAATATAAAATTATCTGAAAACACTAAAAAGAAATATTAGTTTAAAATAAAAAAAATAAAAAAATTATTTTTTTTCAAAAATATTTTTAAATGTTTTTTAAAACACAAAAAAAAAAAAAAAAAAAAACAGATTATGATTCACCAGAACTGCAAGAGTAAGGATGCCCAATTGTAACCTGCCTACAAGTTACGGAG
>Ga0325414_1003232_pt1 | contig 16891 bp, 11 predicted proteins | sample PopdelMetagenome_8_FD_206183 | JGI IMG/M metagenome (GOLD analysis project Ga0325414, IMG submission 206183) | Populus deltoides microbial communities from Bellville, Georgia, United States - Leaf-PdKOR-R3 | ecosystem: Host-associated > Plants > Phyllosphere > Phylloplane/Leaf | place: USA... | reverse complement strand
TATATTTTCGTGTTCTTTCTCATCCTCTTCTTTGATTTGCATCTCAGCCCTAAATTACACTGTAAATTACTAGAAGTTTCTGGCTAGCTAGCTGCCAAAATAACTTGGCTTGAAAGCCCTTGAATGTATTTTAGAGTTCCCTTTTCATCATTTCCTATGCTTCTAGTTCACGAGGCATACATCATCAGAGGAGAAGATCAGGAAAAAAAAAAGATATATAATAATTGACTTAATTTACATACCAGTAAGAGTAAAATAAAATATTATATTTTTTTTTATTTGATTTTTTCAAGAATTAATACATGAATTTTTTGTTTGTAATCTTTTAATAAGTTTTAATTTTTTATCATATTATTAAATCAATATTGAAGAAAATAATTTTATAAAAATAAATTATGTACATCTTGATAATTAATGATATCAATGAAAGCAGAATTAGGACAAGTAAAAAAATATTAGGACAAGTGAAAAACATATAAAATATGTGTAATTAGTGAAGATTAAAAAACAAAAAATCTTCAAATCCATATCCTAAGTATAGAATACATCAGAGTATACATAAAAGGATAAGCTAAACATTTTCTAAGGTAATACTTTTATTTATCTCTTATAGTTTATATATAAATGTCGTTTCATAAATAAATAAATAAATAAAAGTTTTATAAATGTTGTGTAAACTTGCGCATGCACATAAAGCAATCATTCTAGGGTTTCCTTGCGTCTTCTCCCAAGAACTCACGATATTGTAACAAAAGAGCCTCCAGTATTATTAAAGTTTTAAATAGTACAAAGACTTACTGCACAATTATGTGTGTTTGTGACTTGGGTTTGAAGGTAGCATGCTTCTGATGATTTGCATAGTCTGCGTATACTTCCTTGTGAACACACTGAAATGAGTGAGTACTGATGAATCTGTTCTGCTGCTCTCAACTGCTAGTAGTAATTACAAAAGAGAAGTAAAATATTTTTTTTATATTTTTAAGAAAAATTCATTGTTTAGAAGTTGTGGTTGCTTTTTAAAGTGTTTTTTACTTGAAAATGCATCAAAATGATATTTTTTTATTTTAAAAAAATTATTTTTGATATCAGCGTATCAAAATAATTAGAAAACACTAAAAAAATATTAATTTAAAATAAAAATTTTAAATTTTAAATTTTTTCAAAATGTTTTGAAACGCAAAAACAAATTATCAATATAAAAAAATTCACTTCATTTTAAATAGTTAGCTACAAGTTTTTATTAATTCAAGGTCATCATCAAAGAAACTGGAGCTAGCTAGCCAAAGTCAAGTTAATTATAATTAATTAGATTCATCTAATAATCTCTATAATTTTCAACTAGTAATTAACTCATCAATTAGCATTAGTATTTTAATTCTTTCAAGAGATTAAGTTTAAACTTTTTTTAGTCGTGGTAATAATAAATTAGTTATCTAACAAGATGATCCATGAGCCAATTAATTGCCAAGTTCAGACAAGAGTACAGCTAATTGCAAGAACAGGGTAAGCCTAGAAGATGGTCCAATATTATGTACAGAATAGCAAGTAGGTAGTGGCTCTCTCTACTTTATCAGTTGTTGGTATTTAAGGAAGAACATGTTACGAGAAGGATTGATCAGATCTCGCACCCATTTATATTCTTTCTACATCATACAAAAGAGAAAGGAAAAAGAAGAAGAAAAAGGGGTCGTGAAATTCAATGCCACTGCATGGATCCTCATATTCTGGGCTAGCTTTACAGCGACTTGCTTACAGAAGGATAAATAAGTTTCCCATTTGGGAAAACGAGAGGGAAAAGTGAACATCCCTCTTGTTGGGTCTTGAAATCATACTTTTAAAGCTTCTGGGAAGAAGCACAATGTTGGCTATTTGATTTTGTTTATATATATATATAATTAGAGAATTATATCTTAAAATCTAATTAATTTTTTTAAGTTGAATTGATTATTTGATATAATTTCAGAGTCTTATTAATTAAGTAGTTACGAGTTTGAATTTCACCACACTCATTTTATTTGATAAAAATTAAGCACAAAATAATATAGATTTATACAAGTTTCAAACTCAAATGATATATTACAAAATAATATAAATCATATGTTAGAGTTTCACCTTATAATTTAAGTTTTATATTGAATTGGTTATTTAACATATTCATACACGAATTGTTTAATTAACTTATAAGCAAGATTACATTAGTTTAATTTGCCAAATAATTTATAGTTAACGATTTGTTTATTTTGCATTTTTTATTTTTTTATGTTTATTTTCTATAAAATATTTTATAGTCAATATTGAAACTTAGTTTATTTATTAAAAAAATATTTTTAAATCATGAAATTCTATAAAATATTTTATACAAAATAATTCATTCATAATATTAGATAACTATTTCAATCATCATCGTTATAATCTCACTATCATTACCTCTTCTTCATCACCACTATCATTTTGTTAATGGCATTACCGTCGCGCCACCATCACTACTTTACACTCATTATCTCCTCCATAACCACTACCATAACCTCTATAATCACCAATTCTTCACCTTCATTTTAACCATCATAACTACTTTATTATTATACTAATTCATAACTATTACCACTGTTACATAACTATAATACATCGTCTTTATTATTTTATTATCATTGTATTTTTTAAATTATTACTTGTCAAAATTTAAAATATATATATATATATATATATATATATATATATATATATATATATATATATGATGCTCTGCGAAAACAAATGTTTTTTTATATGTTTTTCATTCATAATATATTTTACGCAAAAACAAACGCAGACTATATAAGGTATGCACAATTATACATTAATACTTCATTTAGGATAGATGTAATACTCTTAGAAAGAGATGTTTAGACTCTAAATTTGAGTGAAATACGATCTCTCACTTATTTAATGTGAAGAAATAAAAGAACAAAAAAAAGTCTTAAAGTGAAATTAAATTTCCCGATAGCTTTGGTTCTACTCCAAGAGTCCAGTGAAGTTCGTAACACTACATTTTGTCCATTAGCTAAAAGTATTAAGCTAAATGATTTCTCAAGTTACTAGGAGTAGGCATTCCACATATATATCAAGGATTCGATAACAATTATCCAGTTTCAAGCCTCTTTATATTAAACCCAAAAAAGAAAACAATTAGGATTTTTAATAAATGCCGATACTAAAAAGAAAATATTGCTCAAGATCTTGTCTTCTGGTTTTTTTGTTTCTGGTGTAGCAGACTGGTTTTTCTTTTCTTTCTCTATTTTTCTCTAAGTTTGTTTGTTTTTTTTTTTTGGTTATGTCCCTATATTTTATTTCGGCTATTGATTTTATAGTTTTTTTAATATAATATTCTTGATAATTATATATATATATATATATATATATATATATATATATATGTTGCTCAAGATGCTTTTTAAACACAATGGCTTTTTTAAATTCAAAGCTAAAGTGATCACTTTACTTTAGTACGAACTTAGCATACTTTTTTTCATCAATCTAGTAGTTTAGATTCTCTAGGCAATTCAATGGGGTGATCCAATTCATGTAATTCTTAACCTAGACAAGCTCAACGCATATCCTCCATGATTAAATAGAGAAATGGGGAAGTGATGACGAGCTAGGCATTTCAGCAATCTTGTACTATATGTTTGCTGGCACTTTTGGCCATGTAACATCTCTAATTAATTAAAGAGGGCACAAAGACAGAGCAAACAATAATGTGCCGCTTCGTATCAAACCCTGTGAGAAAGCCATTGTAACCTCGCACGTGCATTAAGATGGAGATTATGGGACCATTTCTATAGAGTTGCTGTTGCTGTTGCTGATGCTGATGAGAGCAGCTTTCGTTGCCCTAAAATTGTTGTGTTTCAAGTGGGAAAACTGCTAGTGAAATGCATTGAATGGTCATGGAAGCAACAAAAGCTTTTGGGGCAAGAATTCTTTTTTTTATCCCCTCACATTTGCGTCAATATTTTTTGAAAATAGAGTAGTCATACGGATATGTTGTAGACATGACATAAGGCACTCTTCTATTTGGGAGAGCTGGTTCAGTGAAAGATAGCAGACGACATAATGGTTGATGAGTTATTGGAACTTGTAATTAAAGCTTCACAAAAGTTCTAATAAGTCATGTGTTGAAACTATAAAATAATATCAAATTGATAAAGAAACATATATAGTTCAACAATACCATATTTTCATTTATGTTATAATTATGTTTTTTATATATAGATTAAGAGTTGTTTGGGGTGAGTTGGAAGATTGTTAAGAACAGTGACTTTGAGCCTTTCGCGTATGATCCGTTGAAAACAAACAACCTCTTCCATACAGAGGAAACAATGGAGTCCCAAACCCTAACAAATTACAGTGCTAAAACCCTAGTTGTGGCACCGAGACCTTGCAAGAAGAGAGAGATCCTCATGGAAAACCTCTATCTACCTGGATAATGTGCCCTTTTGGTCTGATATATAATAGTGTAAGCACAGAAACTATATATTTACAGCTTGGATTAGTACTCTTTTATCTTTTTGGTGAGAAATAATACGGATTAGGGTTTTCTATAATTTCAACTGATGTGCCAAGCCTGAATTAGATCCTTCAGAGCTGCAACGTGATCACATCCTTGTTAACTCGCTAAGTACTGCTGCAAGCATCAAGTTCTATCAAACTTTCTAGGACCAACAAAACAAATTCATGTCTAAGTTTTTCTTTCACGGAAGTCATGCTTTATTATATACGTATTTGATATTTGATAAGCCTATTTATCAAATATCATCTTGACCTCAAGGTTTAATTAGATCTATAAAACTAGAAAAATGAAGTATATTTTTTAACCATAGAAAGAATTCTTTTAAGGCCAAAAACTTGCTATTCTAGAAAATCAAGGATTTGTTTTTATAATAATCAATTTATTTATTAATAAAATAGTTATTCAGATAATAATTGGGAAAAACTCAATAAATTAAAAAAAAATTAAAAAAAAAGATTGAAAATAAATCCAATTGCAGTATATCAGTAACATCAGAATTTAAGCTTCATCTTTTTCGCACTTACTTCATTTATTTGTTAGATTAATGCTTTCAGTATTGTGAATAAATTCAATTCTTGTATATGAAAAATCAAGGATTTTAAAACAAGTTTTGTTAATAATGTAATTGTGTTTCACCTATAAAAACTTTTCCCTTGTTTTAGGAAATAAGATATTTTTCTTTTAGAATAAATTGTTGAAAAAAATTATATCATTTGTATACACTATGATAAAAGGGTTTCGAGCACTTCAATATAAAATCGTATGTAAGTCAGACTTCCACTAAAAAGCAAGATATATAAATATTATAATATCATAGAGAAAATTGCATGTAGTGAGAAGATATCACTTAAACATATCATATGATCTCCTCACCTCAGTTCAATGATTCTCAAACGAGTTCCAACATCTCCATGGAAAGGTTTTGGATTTGAGCTGCAGGAAATGAGAATAACGTATGGTACTCAAAAATTACAAAAAGATCGGCCTCTACTTTGACTGTGAATTTTAATTGTGGAGTGATAATTTTTGTCTTGAGTTTGTTGGATGGCTTAATGATCCTAAAAAGATATTTAAGAAAATTACAGGGTCAATTTTTTTAAAAAAAAATCATATGATAATATCAAAAGAGAAAATAAACTAAAAAAAAATTATCAATCATTGTTAATTTTTCAAACTCGTGACCCGGATCATCATATATACCAAAAATATTATACATAAAAAAAACTATCAATTTTAATTTCTAAAAAATAAAACCTTTATCGACACGCATTGCACCACTAGAAAAAGAACTTTGTTGACTAGAAAAATTAACAAGAGCTAATTCGAGGAGGAGGAGAATGAGCTCTTAGTAGGGTTTAACGTTGCATACTAAGAAAAAAATAGGTCCACCAACAATAAATCACCCTATTTTCATCAACACGCGTTGCACCACTAGAAAGAGAAATGGTGGCTCATCCAACGACATGGAAAAAGAGCAATCTTGATTACCGGGAGGAACCACACGTGCCAATCAAAATATATATATGTCTCTCACACGTTGGCAATTATACAACAAGTGTCAACAACTTTTTAGATTAAAAAAATAATTTAGCAAACTTAAAAGAGAAAAGTGTCGATTTTGAAATTCACAAAAAAAACCTATGAAAAGATCAAATTATCTTTCTATGGCTTAATTTTTTTTATTTTAGGGTTAAAGTTATTATTTTACTGTATTTTAGAATAAAATAATCATAATAGCATTTTTAGCTAGCTTTAAATTTTATGATATAAAGAGTAATTGGATTATTTTAGTGCACTCCAAGATAATTATTCCCCCATAGAAATCTTAAATAATTAACGCTTCATGTTAAAAAAACTAAAATATCCTCGCCAAATTTTTTTTGCCTGCAGCTTTAGCTTTATATATATATATATATATCTGCAGCAGCCCAAGCCCAGTGATTCACCAGAAAGACCATATTAAAAGGTCCAACAATAATTGTCTGTTTTATGTCCAGACAGGACCCAAGTAGCAGTTCTTCTACAGCTCTCACCGAAAACCCCCAACGTTAAACCCTACTAAGAGCTCATTCTCCCTTCAAACCTCTCTTCACCCAGCCAGCCAGCCCGCCCCCGTGCATTCTTTCTTTCTCTGCTAAAAAAATCAATCTTTTCTGGGTTTCTGTTATTTTGCACTGAAAATTAATTAATATCAGCAATAACCATGAAAAACAAGAATCCAAGGAAGATGGGAGGCCCCCCAGGAAAAAACAAGAGGGGCAGCAGCAAATTCTCTATGAATAGAGATCCCTTTTTCAGCAACAGCAAAAGACGCAAGAAGGATGAAGATGAGGTTATCGAATCCGAGGAGGAGGAGTTGGACGGAGGAATGCTTAATGGTGGAGGAGAATCAGGGGAGGAGGAGGAGGAGGAGGAGGAATTAGAACCGGAGGAGACGGCGGAAGAGAAGAGGCAGCGGATTGCGAAAGAGTTGGTGGAGAATCTTAGAAAGAGAGAGAAGGAGCTTGAGGATGAGGAGGATGAAGAGGGGGAGAGAGTGTTTGAGAAGGAAGGTGAGAGGGATTCTTTTGTGGCTAAAAAATTGATGCAGCAACAGCTTGAGGATAGTGGTCGTTTGAGGAGAGCCATTGCTTCTAGGTACAATTTTTTTCTTTTGTATATGCAGTTTTTCTTTTGCAATTTATGAATTTTAAGAAGTAAACAATTCTGGGTTTTTTATTTACTATACTATTTCTATGTTTTTATTTGTATCGTTTGTTTTGATTTTGCGGCCAAATGGAATCCTCGAGCCAGTTTTCAAGCAGCCACACATTTTTTTGGTATCTGAAAAGAGTTATCTTGTAGCATTTTGATGATCTGTTTCATAATTTGCAAATTTTTGAACTTTGCACAAACCTCTCCAACTGTATACTTTTTCTATTATTGATTGATTGTTTTACTTAACTTGCTGAAGCTTAATTGGGATTTTTCTAGAGTGCTACTTAGATGATGTGGGCTAATCAAATTTAATGGTTGCGTTGAGAGTTTTTTTGAAAGCCAATGTACACTTTTTTTCTGTTAATGTCTTAAAGCAGGGGACTTTAAAAGACATCTTTATATGTATTATATATTGTGATGGCATGCATGTGTTTTTTGTTTAGAATGCTTACATTCATGAGTACCTAGGATTCAAAAGCCAGAGAGTGTTGATGGATTTGAGATCCTAGTGAAGCATCGGCAATCTGTTACTGCTATATGCCTTTCTGATGATGACTCAAAGGGCTTTTCTGCTTCCAAAGATGGCACGATTTTGCATTGGGATGTAGACAGTGGAAAAGCTGAGAGATACCAATGGCCTAATGAGGAAATACTAAGATCCCATGGGTCCAAGAATCCAGAAGGACGAGCAACTAAGCATAGCAGGAATGTTTTGGCGTTGTCTGTTAGCACTGATGGTCGGTATTTGGCAAGTGGAGGCTTGGATCGACATGTTCATTTGTGGGACACCCGTACACGAGAACATATTCAGGTAGATATAAAAAAAAATTTCTCTTTCTTATTAGATGCCATTCTTACAGAAAAATGAAAAGGCATTTCAGCTGTGTGCTATATTAGCAAGATTTAAGAAATTTATATCACTAGCATATTGAGTCATTTCCTATCAAATTTTGTGTTTGCCGAAGCAGTCTTGTATATCTCCAAACTCATCACACCACCACTCTTTTGAAGTCTAGGGACCGTAATGGCAACTTATAAACCATTTCCCATCGTGCCTTGAATGTTGACCTCTTTTTACTATTTCAACTACCAGTACAGTATTGTTCTGTTATCTACGTGACCACCTCTTGGCAATGTACTAATCACTATGTTTTCATGTTGAATTCTTTAAACTGATTGTTTAGCATGAAACAATTGGTCAGTTATCCATACTTCTTGGAGGAAAATGTACCCAACGCATCGTTGTTACATTCCATGGAATCACACAATTCTAAATCTATTGTTAGGCATCAGAATATCACCAGCAAAGTAAAGCATTAAATGAACACTATAAACTAATTATTGTTGATACTGCTTGTGTCGGTGTTTATTTAACCATACTTCATTTGCGTATTCTCTAGTTCTATGAAAAACATTACAGATTAAAATATTTTCAACCAGACATCCAGAGCTCGTAAATATTATCAAGTGAATGGTCATGGCCCGTTGGTTTTTTTTTTCTTTCAGCCTTCTGTATGATTTTTACTGTAGTAAGTTAAAGAACATAAAATATGTGGACCATAAATCAAATGGCAGTACTTGAATGAATTTTGCATATACCTGTTAAGCAGTTCATCATTTAATTTTGGTAGAAGAATGAATAATTTAATACTTGATATGAGATAGAATTTAATCAATCTTCTTACCTTTGGTAGTGTAGGAGCATTGTCACTTTGGAAACAAAAAAAAGTTAAATCACACTTCTTCTCAATCTGAGAAAAAGTCCACCCGCAAACACCCCAAAAATCATCCATCTTGAGGAACATCAAGAAAATGTTTCGTTCAGATAAATCTTCAAAGCCATATACATATGCATGCATGCATGATTGACTTTGATTAGATATGCACCATAGAGTGGATTTTGATTTCATAAAAGCATCTCTTTTCACCTGTGTGCTTATCTTCTGAATGCATTATAAATTACTGAGCTTTCTGCTGTCTCTCACTTGCTATTTTCCGTAATTATGTATTTTACAGGCCTTCCCAGGTCATAAAGGTCCTGTCTCATGTTTGACTTTTAGGCAAGGGAGTTCAGAACTTTTTTCTGGTTCATTTGATCGATCAATCAAGATATGGAATGTAGAAGATAGAGCTTACATGAACACATTGTTTGGTCACCAAAGTGAAGTGTTAGCAATCGATTGTTTGTGGCAAGAACGAGTGCTGGCTGTTGGGCGTGATCGGAGCATGCAATTGTTTAAGGTATATAAAATAATGTTTTGACATTCACTTGACCCGTATTAAAGAAGGCTTTACTGGTTGCACAAAGCTAATTTTATGTCTGAAAATTTATTTGCAAGGACTCTTTCTTTTGAAGTTATGGCACACCTATTCAAATTCTCCAATTTCATTTTACTAAATTTATGAGATGGCATGAATTTTTGTATATGCTCTTGTTTCATGTATTTTTTCAATTGTACTTACCTTTTTCATATTCTGTGAATAGGTCCATGATGAGTCAAGGCTGATATTTCGTTCTTCTACATCATCTTTGGAGTGTTGCTGTTTTATTGACAACAGCGAATTTCTATCTGGATCAGATGATGGAAATATTGCACTTTGGGGCATGCAAAAGAAGAAGCCTGTGTACATTGTTAAGAATGCTCATGCTTTGTCGACTGATGTCAATAATGGTGAACTGAAGGATAGAGGAAGAAATTACAATGGTCATATTGGTAAATAAATGAAACTCCTAGCTGTCCTTTCGCTGTTTCTTTGGGGAAAATAGAATATGACTGTCGATTTGAAATGTTATTTGGTGTCACTACCTGATTTCTTAGGTTGCATTGCGTTTGGTGGATGAACACCTAACCTGTGCTAATTAAATCTTGCTGTTTGTCTATCTGCTTAGAATTTTCAGATTGATTTGTCCTCTACTGACCTGTAAACTATTGTTGTTATGCAGCATCTTCCTGGGTAAGTTCAGTTGGTGTATGTAGAGGCAGTGACCTTGCTGCCTCTGGAGCTGGGAATGGCTCTGTCCACTTATGGGCTATTGAAGGTGCTGTCAAAGGCATTCGGCCCTTGTATGATCTTCCATTGGTGAGTGTGCCCTGCACTATGCAACTGAATGACATCTTTGATTACTCTTTGGTTATGTTAGTAATGACATGGAAATACGCTGAATTAACTGAGATATATGTTAGTAATCATCTCTCTTGATTAGAACTGCTGTTTAGCTTGTGATTGGAAGAGATTGATAAAGATACTAAAAGATTTATGCCTCGTTTTTTAATGTTTATCAAATGGAATTATTGGATTTGTATTTGTTCACCTTCTACCCGCCAGCATTGCTTTCCCCTTTTTCTGTTCTCTGCTCTCCTCTCCTCTCCTCTCCTCTCCAGTTACAAATGTACTGTGCAATTCATTGCTTACCAACCTATTGTGTAATGCAGATTGGATTTGTAAATTCCCTGGCTTTGGCAAAATCTGGAAAATTCCTTGTCGCTGGGGTTGGACAGGTAATTTGTTTGCATTCGGAGAAGGAAAATAGACTGAAGATCGTTCTTTTTTTATCATGTTTATGATGTTTGATTATACAATCTTGTAACGTTTCAAGTTACTTTTGCTTCAGGAACCTCGCCTAGGAAGATGGGGACACAATTCTGCCGCTCGAAATGGAGTTGCAATTCAGCGGTTGAAGCTTTTGTAGGGTAGAAAGAGGATTCGATCCATTTCCGTAATGATTATTTGAGAAAGTGAATGAATATTCCTGTTCTTGTAACTCAATTTTGTTCAAATTTAATGGTTCATACCCTGCAAGTGAGTTCTCTCCTTTAAATTGTCTCGGATGATATTTTCATTTTGAAGGAAATGAGGCAATACGAGCAATGATTTTGCAAAAAATTGTTATATATAATACCTGTTTGAAGTGCTTCTGTTAAATAGCTTGAATTTATTTTGCAGAAATAACTTTTCTGAAAAATATTCTGACAAGAAAAGACATTTCCAAGAAATTGAGTTAGTTTTCAGTAATTTTCTACGTGGATAACAATAAGAAGAAAATTATTTTCTGATTTTTGGTGTTGAAAAAGGTCCATCCTTGTTGTAATTAATGGTGCTTCTCAAGGTTCCCTGCCTGGCTTATTAATGGGAGTTGTTTTTCCTAGTTTTGAGCTCATTTTCCTTTGGTTATAATCTACTACTCCATTGTCTGCTCGGTGCGTGGTCTTTTTCAAACTCTTCATTGATTTGCTTGTAGAATTTTTTTTAAAAAAAATTAAATCCTTGTGATAAAAGAAGAGGAAATATTTAATTATTAATAATTCCCATGATTCATACTCTTAATCGAGCAAAATGGAAAAATATTCTACAGAAGAATTTCCTTTTTTTTCTCTAACAACATTACCTTACTAAATCTTTCTAATAAATAAAAGAACAAATCCTGCATTAAACCAGTGTAATTAGCATTTCGATTTTTATATCTTACTAATTCATACTTACGGCAGGGGATTAGCAAAATTCAAGTGATCAATGAACTTGTGCAGGGAAGTGAGATCTCAAAATTTGGGTCCCTCCTTCATTAATCCACAGTAATTAAAGAAAAAAAAGGTAAAATTATACACACTTCATGTCAAGAAATATGGTAAAATTTTCAGATGAAGGAAAACTATTTATATCAAGAAGTACGGGATACTGATTTGCGTAACTTGACAAATATATTTTGGTTCTTGAATAAGAACAAAAGCAAAAACACCATACTGGTCCAATCCACTTCATTCTTAGGGTTTCTCTTTGGTTTAGTACACTGTTTAAAATATTTTTATAGAAAATAACACTCGAAGGCTCCATTTATAAAAGCATTGTTTAAAATACCCTCTTGAATTTAATTTTTTGTTCCCTCGTCTGTTCTAGGCTTCGCTACCTTGATATGGGGCCATTGACTGCTAACTTTTCAATAGAAATCTGTCTCGAATTAGATTTGTGGGGCATGCTTTCAAATTATTATTATTTTTTATTACATGAATCTCTAGCCAAAAACAAAGAATGAAGATTTTGCAGGGAGAAAAAAAACCAAAACCGGTCAGTTTTTAGAATTCCTGGTGTAGAGGTTTTTAAGATTTGCTCTTTCCCGCCGCGTGTCATGCAGATTACGAAGCGAACCTTAATCGAAATATGACATGCCGATCAAAACTGCAAACCTTTTTTCAGGAAAACGATGCGGTGCGAATTCTGAATGTGCAGTAGTATGGATGGAAGGAAGAGGTTAGGCACACAAATAAATAGCAACAAGAACTTGATGTCATTGCTGTGAAGCCAAACTTGACAAGGTGAAGTGTCAAAACACAGTGCGGATGATGAGCATGCTAAAAGCCAAGATTTTAGGACAATTTGCTATGAATAAAAAAGCTCATGCAATTCCTGTCAGGTAACAACAGTGCACCGTACTCAGATAACGGCATAAAATGCCCTGGATCAGGTGGCATCTTAGAATCTGCAGGTAAATCCACATGGTAAACTTCCATGTATGAGGCATTTTAAAATTCCAAACAGAAAGATATTCTGCATGTAAGAGTTAAAGGTTTAGCTAACCTTGATTTCAACAACTAGTAAAAAACAGGTTAAGAAGAATATTTCATTCTAGAAGCTGCCTTACCATAGTAGAATCATACGCACAAAATAAACAGCTTGCTATATGACAGCCAAAAATGAATAGAAAACATCAGCTGTTCTTTCATTTGTCCTTCTGAAATTTCTCCACATATGCCTGCAACAAGATCAGTGAATAAATAAATACAATAACAAAATCACGAAGACAGTCTGCAAAAAATATGGTAAAATGAAACAGCTTTTTGCCCCACCAGCATCATAAATTTGCACCACGAGGTCTGAGAAGCACTAGGAGAATTCAGGTAAGAAAAGAGCTCTGATTTTGTAATCAAATTCACATCCCTTTCAAAATCAAATACAACGTGAATAAGCACACCAGCACTCACCTGTACAAGTTTGGTCAGCTTTGGTTTTGAAACCGACAGGTATTGTTCAATTTTTTCTTGCGTTGTAGGAATACTTGCACTCTGCATAGTTCCAGTAACTTTGTCAACCACTTTCTTAACTATGTTCTTGTAAGCGTCTTTGCTCATTTGACCTTCCTTCCATGCAGGTTTCAGTAGATCCTTAACGAACTCCACCAGCGCAAACTTAAATGCACGATTTCCCTTTGCATCCTTATTTTTCTTGCTCTCATCAGCTTTGCCATCACCATCACTGTTCTCCAAGGGACCATTCTCTTGTGCACTCTTATCCTGCTCTTGTACTTTATTGCTTTCCTCAGACCCCACTCCATTGTTTTCCTTGTTAACTTCAGAACTCACACCTGGACCCGGCTGATTTAACTGGGAGCTCTTATCAATGAACTCTTGCTCAGAGTGAAACTTGTTAAAATCACCACCAATCAGTCCAGCAGAAAGGGATGAAGGGGACAAGTTTTTGGATAGTAATTCTAGTTTCTGATCTGGAGGATTAGTATTGACATGATGCTTCCCAGGCTCCACGCTGTCACATATAGGATCATATTGCTTCCGGGGTTCAACAGCTTGATTGGGTTGAATGGTCACCATAGAATCTGGTTTGACAGTGCCCTCTGAGTTGGCAAAGGTGCCATTATGTGAATTACGAGCAGCATAAAGTTGCGGAAGCTGCTGTCCATTTGCAAGGAACTGGGCCAGAGAGACAGAAAGGCTGGTAAGCTGAGTCAAATGTTCATTACTAGCCATGTTTTGAGCCATTGGAATTCCCAAATTCACAAGTGGTGCATTTACATTCCCAATATCGGGAATGTTGATCATTTTTCTGTCCTGAACCAGTGTCTGATTTTGAGGAGCCGTCATTGTCCCTCCTCTTGGAGGGTTGGTCAAGATTGCTTCTTGAATATGTCCAACAGCATTCAAGTTTGGAATAGGTGAAGCAATTGAACTCAGGCCATTTTTATTGAAGCTTTGTGTTGTGAGAGCATTCGTAGAAATGTTAATGTAAGAACTGGCAGTTTTTCCAGTCACACCATCATCATGTGGCAAAGCACTACCACCAATCTCCTTTAAATTGTATCCCTGTTGAATGGAAGATGTTTCATTTGAAATTGGTGGCATGATTGCAGGGGTATCACGTGCCCGGCCTGAACCATCTTGAAGTTCACAGCTGGATAAAGAAGCATGCTCCCCTTTGTTGATATGGTTGGAAGGTTGCAATCTGTAGTTCCAATCAGGAGACATTTCCATATCACCAAGCCAATTCTCAGGAGCTCTCTGTTCAGATACGTTAGAGTTATCACCAGCATTTTCTGTCTTCAATGGGAGGGCTTCCTTTTTGTCGATCTCAACCACTTCATTAGTTGGAGGATTATTGTGTGTCTTGTTCTCGACCAAATTATGGCCCCATCCATCCTCCATACACCGTACAGAGAGCCTCAGTTCAGGTGCATCCAATTTTTCATTTTTATTTTCACTCAATTTTGCTGCATCTGAAGTATGACTCTCACTCCATTTTGGATCATTCCATGATTTTTCCACATCATCTGAGTTTTGGCTTGGTGGCCACCTACCATCTCGTGATCTTTTGTCAGGACTTGGTGTCTGATTATTATGAGAAAACCTGCAATATTTTCCATTCCGGCAATTACCTGCGGCAAAAAATTTGCAGGGAATATCAGCTGCTCTGCGGGTTTCACGCTCAGCACGTCTCTCTGGAGATGCATATCTATGCCTTCGGTCATTATCTCTTTCTCTAATACCATCATTTGCGGACCCCCTACTAGATGGATCAGAAGCACCATGATGAGCATACCTGCAGGATTCACCCCTTCTACAGCTCCCTTTTAGAAACTCATTACAGCAATCAGCAGATCTTCCACTCCCCATTGGGTACTGCTTAGAATCATGGGAGATAGGATATTTTGAAGCTGCAGCTTTCCTGGGTCTTCTTTCCCAGTCATCCTCACATGTCTCAGTATCTTGGTGAAGAAACGGGCAATGACTGCCTCTCCTGCATCTCCCAGCAACAAAATCCTTACATAATTGAGCTGATACACCTGATATGCTTCTAGTTCTTTCATGCGCTCCTGATTCTCGCCCAAAGCCATGGACTGGGCTCCGGCTCCGGCTCCGGCTACGGCTCCGGCTCTGGCTCCTGCTTTTGCAAACAAATCAGGGACAGGACAAGTCAAACAATGCCAACCAGCTTATTCAACTTTGACAGTAAAAAACCAAGGAGACCAATAGAAATGTTGTGTGCCGAGTTGATTGAGGTAAAGCAGTTTCTAACAGGTAAGGAACTCGTTACATATTGTGAAGAGCACCTGGTACATGAAAAGCATGAAACAGAAACACCAAAACACATAAACTAACAAGAAAATTTGCAGAAACTACAAGAAATCCAAATTTTCAAGCAGCCAGTATAGCATTGCATGTCCAGTAAAAGAGTCTACAGAACTTAAAATACATGATTCTTGACTCTTTCGTGATATAGAAGTTATTTGAAGACTATCATTACTATTGCATCATATGCAGGTTCCATTGCGGCTAGGCACCAGATAGATATAGCAAGAGTTGACTGAAAAACAGGACAATGACAAGAATGCAAATAGCTGTATCAGAAAGGGTGCTGAGCAGATAATCAAACCTTCTTGTTCTTTTATATTCATTCTTGGGAGAGTTTCGAAAACTTTTCTGTCTCCATTCATCGAGACCAGGAGACATTCTAGTTCCATAACTCTCATCTTCATAAGTGGCTTTCAAAGTTCTGCTACGGTCTTCATCAATATTATCATCCCTGCGAGAGCTTCTTCTTCCAGGCAACGGTTCCATTGCTGACCACTTGGAGCGAGTGCCACCAGCAGCTTCAGGTGGGAGCCAATCACGTCGTGATTCTTTGTCGCGAAAAGATATTCCTGCTTTCCCAGGCCAAGTATTGTCTTCCACATCTTCAAATGACATTCGAGACCCTTCTTTCAAATCCCATTTTGAACTGCGTTTTCGGCCACTCCCACTCATTCTGACAGAAGCAGCACCACCCTCTTTCATTCAACTGGAGTATCTGGGAGCAGGGAAAACCACAGGTCCATAAATCTTGATGATATTGAATATATCCTTGTCTATTTACTTTCTCTTCTTTTTTTTTCTCAAGTTGCATGAAAATATCCAATCACTAGCAGGATCCATATTTCAATTGTAGATGTAGCTAACAAAAACTAATAATATCATGCTATAAAAGTTAACAACCTGGCCAATGAACAGAAAAGGAGCATTAATTTAAACAAGATTCATGTTTTATATAATTGAGACGTGGCTAACATAATGAATAATTCCATGCTATCGAAAACATTAATAGAATAGATATAGTCGTAAAAAGCAAAGAGAATAGCTATAGTCGTAAAAAGCACATAGCTTAACCCTCATCCCCTGCCCTTCTTTTTAAATACACAAAATCAGAGAAGAATGCAATAATTGACCTCACTTACAGCAAGTAAAATTAAACAAATCTCACATAACTTAACCAAAAGCAGATAGGAAGCTCATCCGTAAATAAAAAAAGGAGAGGAATATGACAACTCCTTAATCCATATCTTATTGATTCAGCAAACTACAAGAACTTAAAAGAGAAAACAACGATGAT
>Ga0325414_1003231_pt1 | contig 16892 bp, 8 predicted proteins | sample PopdelMetagenome_8_FD_206183 | JGI IMG/M metagenome (GOLD analysis project Ga0325414, IMG submission 206183) | Populus deltoides microbial communities from Bellville, Georgia, United States - Leaf-PdKOR-R3 | ecosystem: Host-associated > Plants > Phyllosphere > Phylloplane/Leaf | place: USA... | reverse complement strand
CCAAATGAATGAGAGAGAGATTGGGGAAATCAAAGGTAATTCCAGGAATGATGATATGTGGTTTTTTAGCATTTAAGATTTTCCGTTAATTCAAAGCACATGAAAATGAAATGCTATCGAATTGCTTCTCTCCCATTTCAAGCACGATTGAATAAAATATCTTAGCCAAGAGAAATCTTAGTTGAAAACATCTCGCAAAATACATGAAATAAAGTGATAATACCCTAAAATCCAAGGTATATAAATAATAAAAAAAAAAGTTTATTTAGTTTTTGTGATAGAGATTAATCAATACGTCCTAAGGATTTCTTCTTCTTAATCTAAGGAACTCCATACTAGTGATAGAAACTTGAGTACATGCAAAAACAGTCCTAACCATGGGGGTTTAAAGATCATCCGATGATAAAGTCAGTATATTTATGGAAAATATATTAAATGATTTAGGGTAATAAATGACTTAAAAGAGCATTGAAATTCAAGGAATAAGGATGTTTCTTCTTGAGTTTCAAGTTGGTTAATGCTCTAAAATCTATATATCTTTATCTTGAAAGATGAAAAAGTTATGATCTTTTACTTAGATAGTTCAGGGAGTATTTATACAAAGGAGTTCATTGTCTAGGTAAACCAAATCTTTTTTCTTTGTATTTTTATAAAACCTTCTTCAATCTTTTCTTTCTTCTATCATCATGACTTTTAAAAAAGGAAAAGGAAACATATCTCTTGAAGGTGATTTAAGTTTAGGCCTGAAATTAAAACCACTCATCGCAGATCTCTGGTTATAAGAATTGACTTAAAATCTGAGAGGGATGGTGCCTAACCTTCTTCCGCTAAAAAAAAGGATGAGGATGTTCCCTACTAGGTTTCAAACTTAAGGGGCCAACTAAGACTGCCTAGGACTCCTATGGATGACACACAAAGTTGAATGGTTAAAAAAAACACCATATTCTAATACTTGTTCTTTATGATTGATAAGTATTATCCCAACTCCATTTCCATTTATATTGGAAGCACTATCCACTTACAATTTCCGGACAAGAAGTATCACAAGTGATTTTATTAATGTTTTTTATTCAGCTAAAAGTTCTATCGTTGAAGTTGGATGATCAGGGGTATCTATGTGTTCTGTAAAACAACATTTAACAATGTAGTTTGCCAAGGCCTGACCCTTTCTTGTTAGATAAGGTTTATACTGAAGTCCAAATTCTCCTAGCTCTATAGCCGATTTAACTAGACACCCAAATAATTCTAACTTGTGAAGAATCTGTCTTAGTGATTGTTTTGTCAATATAGTTACTTGATAAGTTTGGAAGTATGACTTTAACTTTCTAGAGGTGCTTACCAATGCTAGAACTTGTTTCTCTAGTTTTAAGTATCTTTTTTCTTCATCATTAAGAGTTCGACTAGAGTAAAACACAAGTTATTGTATGCCTTCATCTTCTCTTACTAGAATTGAACTCACCACTAAATCTGTCACCTCTAGGTATAGAAATAAATCATCATTCTCTAGTAGTTGAGATATAATCTTAAAGGATGACAAATAAATCTTAAGTCCTTTGGCAATCCTCAATTCATTACAAGTTGGCTATGTTTGTTAGTTTGAAGAACAATAGAGTGCACTCCCCCAAACAAGCAATGAATTTGTTAAGAGGAATCAATCTCCCTGTAAGGTTTTGTACTTACTTCACATTTTGTTAGGGCATCATGTCTAGTATGGCTTGATTTTTTTTTTTAGGATTAGGCTCAATTCCCTTGGAGCTTACTAGAAAACCAAGAAATTTTCCTCCTTTGATGGCAAAAACCCATTTAGAAGGGTTGAGTTTCATATGATATTGACTCAAAACAACAAAAACTTCTTTAAGATCTAAAATATGTTGCTTAAAAGTCATTTTCTTTACTAACATGTCATCAACCTATCCCTTCATAATTCTTCCCAACCGATTCTTGAATGTCTAATTAACTTATCGTTGATATGTTGCCTCTGTGTTCTTTAATTTGAACGACATAGCTCTGTAATAATAAGTAATAGACTCAATTATAAAAGATGTTTTCTCCTTATCTTCAAGATGTATAAGGATTTGATGGTATCCTGAGTTGGAATACAAGGAGCTCAAGAACTAAAAACTCGTCATAACGTCTACCAAACAATCAATTCTTGGGAGTGGATAATTGTCTTTTGGTCAAGCTTTGTTTAAGTTAGTGAAGTCCACACACATCCACCATTTGTTGTTACTTTTCTTGACCATAACGACATTTGCTAATCAGGTCGAGTACAATACCTCCCTAATAAAGCCAACGGTTAAAAGTTTATTTACTTCTTGAGTTATAGCTTTCTATCTTTCTCCCCTAAATTCTTTTTTTTTTCTAGAGGATCAAATATGCAGTTAGATCAATCCTTAGTTTATGGGTAGCTATTTTTGGACTAATACCTGACATCTTTGATGCATATGTTGTGAAATTAAACTTTAGGATATGCATGAGCTCCATCAATGATTGCTATTATGTTGGTGTTAAGATGGATCCCACTTTAGTGATTGTTTGCTCATCTTTTCCTAAAAAAATTTCCTTTAATTTCTTAGCAACCTCACTTCTGATTTCTAGTCTTTCCTTCAAAGACCTTTTTTGGTCCGATATCAGCACTTTCTTACCCTTCAAGTAAGTAGTGGCACATTGTCTTGAGGCTGTCTAATTTCCCCGTGATGTGGCTATTCCCTTATGAGTTAGGAACTTCAAAGTCAAGTACCAAGTACTGATGATGATGTTGATTTGATGTAGAAAGGATCTTCCTAGAATGGATTTATAAGCCAATGCCATATTAATCATCATGAAGCTTTTTGGAGTGAAGCATATTTTGGAGGGGTGCCCATTATAACAAGTAATTCTAAGGCACCCTTCACTAGCATACCTGAACCCTCAATACCAATGAAGAGAGCTTTTAACAATGTTAGTTTTAAAGAGGGGATTCTTATTCGGATCATATCTTATGCGAAGAGGATGTTAACTATTGTCATTGTTTACTAGTACCTGATGTACTTTATGATTAAAGATAACAGTGGAAATGATGAGAGAGTCCTCATATGGAAAAGTCACTCATTCTCCATCTTCAAGAGTGAAGACTATTAGTACGTTCCATTGAACTAGTGATATAACAGTGGCGAGGACTTGTTTCCTATACTTCCTCTTTTCATTGTTGGAATCCCCCCTAATAGAGTTTCCCTCTAAGATTACATTGATCTCAAGTAAAGCTGTAGCGAATTGACCAAGGTCTTCTCTATTTTGTTTAGGACAAAAATCCTTCTGTAGAAACTAACAAGGTAGTCCTTAGCTATCAGTCTTTCAATTTCTTTCTTTAACACATAACAGTCCTATGTATCATGTCCCTTATCTTTATGAAAAATACAGTGCTTTTTAGAAGTGAGCGTCCTAGGAGAAGACTTCATTGGCAAAAGATATTTGACAAACTCTTTTGCCTTAGAAGGCTGCAAGGACTTTAATGAATGAGGTTTTCAATGGAGAAGCGTGTGTTTAAGGATAACCCAAACATTCCTTAAGTGGTTTCTTCTAGCTCTTCTTGGGATTGTTATCTCTTCTAGAAGAGCGATCTTGCTTGGGCAAGTGACCTCGTTTAGAGAACATTTCTGATTGTTTGTCCTTGGTAAAACAAGGAGGATAATGGCGTAGCATACTTGCCTACTTTACCCGAATGTGGCTCATCATGGTTTTCTTTACCTTCAGTAATCTTTTATCGGGCAAAGCGTATAAATCCTTTCACAAGGTTTTTTCCTTCACCTCACTAATAAAGGTTTCTAAAGCTACCAGTTTGATTAAGTCTTCAACCTTAAGCATTTACTCTTTGAATCTTTTGAGGTATATCTTTATAGACTAGTCCTCTACTTAGGTGATTCTTAAGAGTTAAGTGGAACTCTTTTTTTCTAGAATGTCTGTACTGAAACGTGCCACTAATTTGGCACAAAGGTCACTAAAGCTAGCAATTGAACCCAGTTTCAGGTTGTTGTACCATGCTCTTACTAAATCTCTAAAGGTCGTAGGGATGATCTTTCATATGGCATAGTTATCCTGAATGACTAGTTTTAAACTGATGCGTATATTTTATACATGTTCTCTAGGATCTATAAGTCTGTCATAGCTATCCAGGTTCATTTTGGTGGCGATGTAATCTTTGGGTATCCAGATGTTCAACACACATCTAGATAGAGGAGAATCTTTAATCTAATAAGAAGTGTAGACATCCTCATGAATTAATTATTCTTCCATCTATTTACCACTCTTATGCCTAACAGGCTCAGTATAACTTGATGTCTCTAGTGTAGGATGTCATGATAGACAAACAACTTCTTTCTTACGCTATTCAGATGGACACCTAGAAAAACCATTTCACGCTTGAGAGTCATTAAGGCGTGTATGCTTCTTAGAATGACTTGATGACACCTGAAGTTAAAGACCCTCTACTAGATCATTTTATCCATGTTCTTTTGGATAATATAATTATTTATGAATTCCAGATGGGGCTTACTGTTATGGAGGTGAATGAAGAGATGCAACAATTTATTAAGGAGGATGTGGATTCTCTCTCGCTTGTTGATTTCCCAGCATTGCTTAGGTGAGGAGTTGTATCTGTTTCATAAGTTGTTGAAGGATTGGTTGTGCGGGGCTAAAATATTTGTCATGGTAGAGAGATGAATAGCTCATCCTATTTCATAAGTGTCCTGATTATCTATCATTAATAACGATAATGAGAGAAAATAGTTAAACAAACGACTCCAAAGATGATGTCCTAAAATCTATCTGTGTGTGTGTGTGTGTGTGTGTGTGTTTATATATAAAGGTCATTTAGTGTTTGAGATAAAGGTTAATCAATTTGTCCAAGTGTTTAGATTTTTTCTTCTTAATCCAAGAAACTCTAGACCTATGATAGAAGCTTGAGTACCTGCAAAAACCATCCCAATCAGAAGGACTTAAAAACCCTCTTATGATAAATTCAGTATATTTATGGAAAAAATTATAAATGACTAAGGGTAATAAATGACTTTAAAAATTTTTAAATTTAAGAAACAAGGATGTTTCTTCTTGAGTTTCAAGTTGGTTAATGCTTTGAAATCAATATATCTTTATCTTAAAAGATGAAAAGTTCTAACTTTTTACCTGGATAGTTCAAGGGATATTTATACCCCATGAACGTTGTCATTTTCAAAGAATGGAAGGATTGAAGAGCCCTTTGCTTTTGGCAACATTAATAGGAGACAAATACAACTTACATATTATTAATGAGATAGTAAGTATGGCAGGTCTTTTAAGAGATCTTGTATACACCTATGAGTGCAAGCATGATGGTTTATCATGTCTTTTATACTTTTATTGTAGATGATCGTCCATGATCAAGCATATAGCCTTAGAATTTGGACATTACCAAGTTCTTTGGGTTATGGATGTTCGTCAGACCCATGTTACCATGGGCTTGACTAGCTGTCAAGTTCAAATTCTTTGGGTTTGACATATTCACTAGATCTATGTTACATTGGACTTGGCTGACTAGCAAGCCTAAGAACTTTGAGTCTGACATATTCATCAGACCCATTTTATTTAAGATGATTAAGATTTTTATAAAAATCTTAACAAAAAAGTTAACTCATGAGAAAGAATGAAATAGCTCACTCATGGCAATTGAAGATTTCCATCACATACAATTAGTTTTATTATGATTTTGATTACTTATCACCAATCCATAGAGGTCATCCTATTTCTTTTATCAAGACCTATATATATTCTTTTTTTTTTTAATTGGAAACAACTAACAACAATTGATCAATTCTAGTTTCTTGTATATATACTAACTTTGATGTCTTTGTTTTTGTTAGACAATAATAAATTATCAATATTAAAAGTATTTTATTTCGAGAAAAAAAAACTCCATTATTGTTAGTTAATTCAATTACTAACACATTGATACCTTAAAAGATACAATATCACATATGAACTGAAACAAAATATTTTAGAAAAAAAAAGACGTAAAAAAACATATTGTAAAATAAGTATTTTTTTTCCTTCTTCAGTTATCAATAATTAAATATCATACCATTTTATTTGACAAGCATGTGTTTGGTTCCTTTATTTCTTCTTCTTCTTCTTCTTCTTCTTCTTCTTCTTTAACGACAACATGTGCTTTAAAATGTGTTTAATGTGAAAGGTTTTTGAAATTTTAGATAGATCTTATTAACAGAATCCCATTCAACTAATTAGACATGATAGTTAATCCAATCCTTAGCACATTTATTGAATTGACCTCAAATAAGATGGATGTAAGATCATTAATAGTATACAATTAAATTTAATTCACTATTTTGAGTGTCAATAATTGAATACCAAATAGAATTTAATCTCCAAACATTATACTAAAATAAATTAGAGGTCAATCCCTCAAATTTATAATTTCAATGAGAATTATTTAATGTTAAAATTAACTTCTCTAAAATATTAATCTACCCATTTTTTTTAAAAAAAAAACCTTTAGAAAAATAAAATAAAAATAATGAGAATAATATAAAAAATAAAATAAGTTGAATTTTATCTCAAACATCTTAATGACATACTTAAGGTATTCAATAACAAAATTATATTGCTATTTGTCTCATAATTGTCATGAAGTAGATTTTTATTTTTATTTTTTCTTAGAAACAAGAGGAAAAAAGAACTATACAACTAGTAATTTATCCTTGCATTTTTAAGCGAAGCCTACAAAGGTACATAATGTAAACAAAACAAGAAAAAAAATTAAGATTAAAAAAGAGAAAAATATAAAATTTTTTAATTTCTCAGTTATTTCCCTTTTCTTTTAAAGCGGCCCTTATCATCCCTAGCTGCCACCCACCATAATTTCTCAATACCATTGTTATTAGGTACGAATTTTCCTTCCCTGTGTATTTAATTGTTTCTTTCTTTTCCTCAATTCTTGGAATTCCATATGATAATATACTTCAAGAAGATTTTCAAGGTTCAATTGTTTTATTGCAGTTTTCTTTTTCTTCATGATTAAATCCTTCAAAAAAATAAATTATTTTTTTATAAATATATTGTCCTTAAATAGAGTACGTAATATTGTTGTTTCACCAAAATCATGGTAATTAAACTGAAATAATTATGTGGAAAAAAAATATTGTATAATTTTAGGGTTTATGATTTTGACTGATTATATGGATAACATATTAATGACAAGAAGAGAACCATCTTATGGAAGCAGCTACAATAAGGGAATGGAAAACATGAAATGGGTGGATATATATATATATATATATATATATATATATATATATATATATATATATATTTGAAGTATAAAAGGTTTGTTCATGAGAAATCTTGGATTTTTAATAAAAATGCCTCGTTTTATAGTTGGGGAAGTAAATATCATACTAGTTAGTCATCTTGTCAGCAATAATTGGTTTTAAAGAAATAATGAGCATGACATGTTTTTTTTTTAAGGATAGGGATTGCAAAACAAATATGTTGAAATTATATTCATTAGTGATGAATTGTAATATATATGTACAATTTTGGTTAAAATATTAAGATATTAGTGAAACGCTAGAAATTTAAGCTGATGATAAAAAAATGAATAATAAAAATAATAACATATGTATACTAAATGATTATAGATGAAGATTTATGAATTTAAATCCTAAGGTATGGTAAGCTTTAAAAATAACTCGAGACAAGATACCTAATAAAACAAAAAAAAATAGTTGAACTAAAGAATAAGGGCAAGATCATAAATATGAGTTATAAGGGAAATATAAATGGCTTTTTAATGAGATGAGAATTGAACTAAATCCATGGAAAATTCTTGTTAAAAACACTAAAAAAAAGATAAATTAAAGGATTAAAAAGACATTAGGAAGGGATTTAAGCAAGAAAATTGAAGAATATCAGGAATTACCTTGTTAGAGGGAGGGCTTTGAAGGAGGAGGAGGAGAAGAGGGAAATAAGTGAGAAAAAAAAGTTCTTTCTTGTTCTTATTTATCCAATTTATTGTGTTTTAGAAGTAAGGAACCTTGATTTGAGTTAAGTTTGAATTATTAATGAAAATATGTTTTTTTAACTATGTAACTGTTATGAAAAATTGTGTTTGAATGAATGAATGACTAAATGGATGTTTTTATTATATATTGAAGTTGACAAGCATGAAAAAAAACATTGGGTAAGGTGTTAATTGAAAGAATTAAAAAAGAAAAATTCATTCCCCTTTGTATTGATGAAATTCAACCTAGGTAGAAAATAAGGGAGATGGTGTTATTTAATAAAATTATCATGAAACTTATATGTGAATATGTTAATATGGGTAATTAACGATTCGATAGGATGTGAATTTTGTAAATTAAAAAAGGAAACCCATTGTTATTGCTTATGTAAGTTCAACTAAAGACTTGAATATAAGAAAACAAATTAATTGATTTAATGGACATGAAAGTTTATTAGATGGTGGTGTAATGAAATGTTTAGAATTAGCAATGTGGGAATAAATTCGGATTTGGGTTCCAAACAATGAAAGAATGATGTATAATGTTGAAAATTTGTGGTATATGAGAGGTCGCAGGATCTGTTCAGCATCAGAAGACTATAGCTAAAGTATAAGCACCGAGTAGGTGTTCTACACTTAAACATTTATAGGAATTAATTGATTTGTTTATCTATAATTTTGTTAAATGTGTATTATTCCTTGTAATGTATTTTATGGGAAAAAAAAGGAGAAAATTGTTTAGACTAGTTGAGGCTAGTGGCATCTATATGATAGATGATTAGGATAATTGTTTAGACTAACTGAGGTTAGTGACGTTTATTTTCAAATGACCAAGATAATTGTTTAGACTAGCTGAGCTTAATGATATCTATGTGATAGATGGCTAGGATATTTTTTTAAACTAGCTAAGGTTAGTGATATTTATATAATAGATGACTGAGACAATTGTTTAGACTAGCTGAGGCTAGTGATGTCTGTGTTTACGCAAACAAGATAGTTTACTGGACTGGCTAAAGTTAGTGGCATCTGCGTGATAAATAACCGATATAATTTTTTAAACTAGTCAACTAAATGGAGCTAGTGACATCAAAGTACATGATGACCGGGTTATTTAATCTTTATGTACTTTTGAGAATAAGTATATAATTTGTAAGAATTTCAATGTTGTTTTGGCGAGAAGTTAATAATGGATTTGTATTTGAATTTATTATAGATATTGTTTAAATTTTCTAATGTAATGAATGATTTAATTTGTCAGGTCCTTCACATACTAGAGTGGAGCAATAGATATGCATAGTGACTTTTTTGTTTAGATAAGGTTAATGTATTTAGGGAAATTTTTGTAATATAACTTATTATTGTATTTGGTTTTAATAGGACAATACTTGTGTAAATAGAAGTTATTAAAATGTAGTTTAATCTTACTTTTGTTTGATTAAGTTGGAAGTTCTAGCAATATTAGTAAGCCTTTAGTTTTCAAATGTATTTCTTTTATTTATATCGTTTCTTTTAATTACATGATGATGCATGATAGTTTTGCAAGTGAATTTAATTTTGTTTGGATTGCTTCTTTCTATTTCAACCAATCATTTCTACGTTGATATTCTCTGATAGATTTAGACTCAAGGTCCTCGTTTTCACTAATGATATCAAGTAATATATTATATAAAAAAATATTGTTGACGACGATTTTTGGTTCCATCTTTCTTTCGTAGAGACATAACTTATCGATATCTTATTTTTATTGTTTTCAGGTTCCTGAACCTCTTCTGGGTTTTATGACTAGTTATGTCTACATCCATGTGAATGTTTGCCTCCTTAGTAATGTCAACTTGATTGTTTGCTCCTTTTCTTTTTCAAGATTTTTTTTTTAACCGATTGGTTTACCATACTTCTAACACTTCTTAGATTCATTTACCATATCTTTAGCGGATTATCTTATTGGGACTTCAATCTAAGCTAGAGCATTTACAATTGGTATATGAGATTTGGTTACTTCTTTTGATTTAGTAAATGCATCTGATAGCTAATTTGTTATGTGTTGCAGGCGAAATATCTTTTGAACTTCTTAGTCACATTGTTTTGTACGAGGATCAAAATTTAAAAATGATAATACATATCATGTAATATCTTTATCCAAATGTTTAATTTCTCCCTCTAATAATGGAAACATAGTCTCATCAAAATGACAATCGACAAATCATATTGTAAATGAATCACTTGTTAAGGGTTCAAGATATTTAATTATCGATGAGGACTCAAACTCAATATCTATTCCCAGCCTTTTTTAAGGACACATCTTTGGATGTTGTGGCGGATAAATTGGAACATATATTGCTCAACCAAATATACTTAGATGAGAAGTGTTTGGCTCATGATTGAAAACCAATTGTAATGGGGAGAATTTGTAATATGATGTTGGCCTAATGCATATAAGTGTTGCTACATGTAAAATAACATGTCCCCAAACAAAGTTAGGGAGTTTTGTTCTTATGAGTAATGCTCTAGCAATTAACTAGAGATGTTTAATAAACAATTCAACAAAATCATTCTAAGTATGAACATGAGCAACATGATATCCGGTGTTTTTCTCAAGTGACAGGCAAAAATCATTAAATGTTTGGGATATAAATTCACTAGTGTTGTCAAGACAAATTGTCTTGATTATACAATCTGGAAATTGTGCTCGTAATCAAATAATTTGTGCAAGTAATCTTGCAAATGTCATGTTATAAGTTGATAATAAACACATATAATCATCTTGTAGATGCTTCTATTAAAACCATAAAATATCTAATTGGTTCATTTGGTGGGTGAATGGGCCCACAAATATCACCTTGAATACATTACAAAATCTTGGGGATTCAATCCCAACTTTAGCTGGTGATGGTTTAATAGTCAATTTGCCTTTAGAACAAGTAGCACATAAGAATTCTTTAAATTGAAGAATCATCTAGTTTTTAATGGATGACCATGAGAATTCTCAATAATTCTTTGTATCATTATTAATCCAAGATAACCCAACCGGTCATGCCAAATAATGAAAATATTTGGTTTATTGAACTTCTAATTCATTATTGTATTGACTTTAAGTAAACTCCGTCAGAAAAATTAAGTTAAATTGAGTTGTAGCAATATATATAGTTATTAAAAAAAATTGACCCGATAACTACCCGGAAAAAACATGAGGGAACTAGCCAATGTATAACTAAAAATAACACTAGGATAAAAAAATACAACATCTAAACATGGCCAACCCTCATTTAAGATGGAGTATAAATACACAAAGGGAGAGAAAAAGTGATTTTTCTTCTCTCCAATGGTCGGCTAAAATAGTCAAAACAGCCCCTCTCTTACAAGTTCCACCAAAAAATTCCTTGCATGCCATCTATACAAGATACTTAAGTGAGAGAATAATAGAGGTGAGGTGAAAAACCAAAAACATTGAAGTAGTAAAAGAAGGAAAAGGTCAGTTGGAACAACAATGAAGGAGGAAGGAAAAATTGAAAAGAAGGAGAAGAAAATCACTAAAACACTCCCTCAAATTCTGTTTAATTTTATGTGTTAAGGAGAACCTTTACTCTGCATTTGTTGTTTTGAATTTATTAGATGATATATGAGGAAAACCTCAGATGAGGAAACATAAGGTTCGTATACCTTGTGACTGTCAAAGACCAAATGAAGAGATTAGAAAGTTAAGATAAAAAGAGGATATTTTTAGATTCTATAACAAAAAGAATTAATATATGTTAAAGAGAAAACCCTAGTTAAGGTCGGCCTATTGAATAAGTGAAGAAAGAATAGAATTGAATGATACAATTTGATAATTAGTGACCTTGATAAGTATTTTAAATGAAGTACCTAGGCTGAAACAAAATTTTTAAAAGTATTAATATTCTTGTTTTATATCATGAACTGTAGAACTTATTTAATTGTAAGCTTAGAGTATTGATATATGATTATTTCATGTTAACATAAACATATTTGGAGTAAAAGTGATAATTTACATGAATGAACTTGAAAGAATAGAGACGATATGTTCAATCAGGAGAAGAAAATGAAAGAAAACACCCTTGTATGATGAACATCTTTAAAAAAAATAAACGAGATAGTAGAAATTCAGTTTATACATAATGTGAGGATAGTTACTAGCTTGTGTTTAATGATTTGAAATAGAAATGATTGTGAATGATGGAATAAACACTTGGAAAGAATGACCTATGTTTCGGTCACTATGAAGATTTAGGAAAGAAAGTCCTTGAAATGTAAATACTTGAATTGATTGAATACTACTTAGCAACATTATGATAAATTAAATGAAATTATAGAAGTAAACATGATCCTTGAATATGTCTAGTAGAATTATATAAATTGCGATACATAGAACATATTATGTCATGTTATAATAGATGAGAATTTGATGATATTATATTAAAAAACACAAAAGTATGCTTAGTAGAGAAAGGACATAGGTTTCAACCATCTTGGAAGAAAATAGGAAAGAAGGGTTTTCATGAATATGATGATAATTAATGGATCCTCCTTAACAATATTCAATGATTGGGTGAAATTGTAATAAATTGAAGACATTACATGTTAATTTTACTTTATATGCTCTTGAAAATGAATTGTGATGTGATCAATGTCCATAAAATAGGTTATGATATGATCTTTTTAAGAAAAGAACTTGGTATTGGCTTTTATGCATGAACTTGGGAAAAGAAATACCTTAATGAGTTAGTTCTTATTGATGATTTTCAGTGTCATAACAACTCAGTTTTCATTTATGACTTTCAATGTTATAATGACTGAGTTTTTGTTGACGATTTTCAATGTTAAAATAACTCAATTTTCGTTGTTGACTTTCGATGTCGTAATGACTTAGTTTTCGTTGAGGATTTTCAATGTTATAATAACTTTGTTCTCATTGATGACTTTCAGTGTTGTAATGACTCAGTTCTCATTAACGATTTTTAGTGTCGTATTGACTCAGTTTTCATTGATGATTTTCAGTCTCGTAATGACTTAGATTTCATTGATGATTTTCAAAATAGTTGGAATGAATGTTTTATTATAACATTTTTACCATGCAAAAATATGAATAATATACACACATATAAATATATTTATATGTGTGTGAGTGTGCGCATACATGTGTGTGAAAATAATCTTTGATGATGCCTAGAGATAATATATAATTAATGGTCTCTTTATGAACTAGGAGGTACAATAGGAATTAGATCTTCAACTGAGCGAGGATACACTGGGGGGAGCAGGTAGGTGATTTTCACCATCATCTAATTTTGTTAAATTCATAAGGTACATTTTTAATAATGCATTATAGTATGAATTATGTTATTTGATTAACCGTGAGTAATAAAAAATATCAGGATTAGTTTTGGATAAGGATATCCATAATTAGGATATCTAGGAATAAATAATGAAATGACCCTGGCTAATGGTATCCATGTCAAGATAACCAGGAACGAATGATGAAAATAGTTTTGGCTAATGGTATCCATGTTGAATAGTTAGGAATAAATTATAAGATTAGCTGCTAATGGTATTCATGTTGGATAGCTAAAAACAAATGATAAGATTAGCTTACAAAATGATAAGATTAGCTTTGGCTAATGGTATCCATGTTGGATAGTCAAGAACAAATGATAAGATTAATTTTGTCTAGTGGTATCCATGTTAGATAGCTGGGAGCAAATGATGTTATTAGTTTTGGCTAATGGTGTTGTCCATGCTATAACAACTCAAAGTAAATACTAAAAATAGCCTCGGTCGATAGTATTTATCGATATAATGAAAAGACAATTATAACATATTATTATTGATAAACAATTATGTCTAAGAAATTGTATTAATTGATTAGAGTACGAGATGAACCATCTTTATAATGAAGGATTCTCCATATGTTAATTCCTAAATCATAATATATAACATTGGTTGTTTGTTGGACATAGATTGAAATAAAGTAACGAGAATTAATGTTGAATGAAGATATGAAGTAATGTATTTAAGATAGACTTGGTAGAAAGTGATTAATGTGAATTTACTTTGTTAAATATTAGTCTTAACCATAAGTATATGTTTTATTACTCTTTTGTACCATAATTAATGTTTATGCACTTATATCAAGTTAATTTGCAACAAGAGCATCTCATGACCATAGCGTCTAGCAATCTAATAATATGTACCTTGTAGTAATAATCTAAGTAATAGTAAGAACAGATGATTTATATTTCATAAAACTTTATGGTGTAGATATCTAAATTTATGATATGTAAATTATGGTGTGTTTGTAAACTTTATATCATGAACATAATGAATATGTATCTTTTCTTTTTATAGTACTATCATATCTTATATATATATATGTAGTTTATATAAATACTTAAAGATGCTTGGTTATTGAAATCATAAATGGTATTATGCAATGCACATTTCTAAGAAGTTAAGAATAGAATTTAAGAAACGTTTATGTTGGACCTTATATAAAGGACCATGACATTTAAAAAAAAAAATACCCTCATTTCTTCGTAATATGTAGAAAATATTTGAAATTTTGTGGGTTATTACATTTCAATTGTACTAATACTTGTATAGTACAAACTTGAATATAAAACATGTAATTTTTCTAATATTTGTTTTTTAGCATAAACATTTGATACGATATGAAGATATTCTATACCGTTGTCATTGACAATCTCGATAGGGTATTCGTTACGATGTATATTCTTGAAACTTTGCAGATTTCTTCTTGATTTGGTAGAGAACAAAACATTATCAATTATAAATCTTGTTCCCCTATGAAACATTATATCATCTCTTCTAATGTCTTTAATCAAGTCTGTTGAATCTGCTAATTGTATTCACTTTTGTTTTCATCATTTTTAAATTTGAAAAATATTGCTTATGTCTGAGAAAGGTGTGCATCGTTGCACTATCTGCTAAGCATATATCTTCACTACTGATATTGGACTCATTTACAGTATGATGCAAGTCCATGTTTTCTTCATGAAAAGGAATAAATATATAATAAGTTCATAAGAAGACATATACGTTAAAGTTGCGTATGACAATTATTGTAACATAATCCTTTCTTAAATAAGCCAACATGAAAGGAACAAACCAAAATACATTGAAATATATTAGCATAAAAGAAACACACCCAAAAAATTAACAAAATTTTAAATACCGACATTCTTATATTTAACTAACTAATTATTATCATTATATGAAATATCAATTTTCTCATTAGTTTGCTCAAAGAAATCGATAACATCATGGTGTGTCATATCCAAGGATCAAAATAAATATCATTATTATCTTGATTTGAGTGAGTAAAAATTATTTATGTCTTTCTCCTTTCCTTTCAAAGTGGACTGATATAAATCAATAAGATGTTTGGCCGTATGATAGGCACGTGACCAACATGCATTCATTCCATATCTATAACAGATATTTTTTATCTTCTTAGTATCTCCGCTATGTATCCATTTTCTTGTTTCTCATTATTCTAAGAAGATTTATTAGAACCATAACCGTTATAATTGTGAAAATTAATGCATCCTTGCCAATGTCCACATCCACTACCTCTACCACAAGCACGACCATGACCATAATTATTATTATATCTCGTAGCATTCACTTCAGAGAATGGAGTTGAACCAATCAGTCATGATTCATGATTTTTCATCAAAAACTTATTATTTTGTTCAGCCACAAGGAGATATGAAATCAATTCAGAGTATTTTTTAAAACCTCGTTCTTTGTATTGCTGCTGGAAGAACACATTCGATGCATGAAAAATAAAGAATGTTTTTTTCTAACATATCTCCATCAATGATATTTTCTCCATATAATTTCAATTTAGAATTGATATTAAACATTGAAAAATTATAATCACTTGCCGATTTAAAATCCTGCAATCGTAAATGTATCAAATCATAACAAGCTTTTGGGAGAATAACTATCCTTTGATGGTCATATCTTTCTTTCAAGTTTTGCCAAAGAATGAGGGGATCTTCGATTGTGAAAAACTTAAATTTCAACTCCTCATGAAGATGATGACATAAGAAAATCATGGCATTTGCGTTATTTTGACTGAATGCTTCATTTTCATCTTTAATGGTGTCTCCAAGACCCATGGCATCCATATGAATTTTGACATCAAGAACCCATGATAAATAATTCTTACCCGTAATATCAAGTGCCAGAAACTTAAGTTTTGCAAGATTTTTTCATGATTACTTCATGAAAAAAATCAAAATTGTTAGAAATTTGGTTTAAACATTATAATAAATATTGAATAAACATTCGCTCAAATATTGAATAAATTTGTTATGAAATTAAAATAAAAAATGATTCACTTAAGTAACTAAAAGAAAAAAATTAAATAAATAAACATACCTTCTATTTTTTATCCACAAATCAAATATGATTATCTACTTCAATACGGAAATAAGGAGTAATTATGTTGATAAAGTATTATAGAACAATAAAGATTAGGGAAACAAAAAAAGAGTATTATTATTTCATATCTTCTTGTAAATATAGTTGTACATACACATCTTCTCAACAATACTTCTATTTATAATCTAATATATATTAATACTTGTAAGATTAAAATTCATAAAAAGAAATAAAATTGAAATGAATTTAAAGATGATGAATGAAGGTGAAAGAAAGCAAATAAATATCATGATTTCATAATGCCATCTTTTATTATTATTATTATTATTATTTGCTAAATTGATATAGTCGAAGGTTTTGAAGCTGCATTAACTATAATTCCCTCGAATATCAAAGCACCATTATGGTGCATTGAAAATCAAAAGATTGTCTTTATTAT
>Ga0325414_1003230_pt1 | contig 16894 bp, 6 predicted proteins | sample PopdelMetagenome_8_FD_206183 | JGI IMG/M metagenome (GOLD analysis project Ga0325414, IMG submission 206183) | Populus deltoides microbial communities from Bellville, Georgia, United States - Leaf-PdKOR-R3 | ecosystem: Host-associated > Plants > Phyllosphere > Phylloplane/Leaf | place: USA... | reverse complement strand
TAAACAGATCACAACATGCATTTCACAGGAAGAAGATTTTTACTCATTAAAGGACAACAAAAAACCCCAACAAATTATACCTTGCCCTCATCTGAATCAGAATGGCGCTGGGGGAAGACTACCCTCATATTACTATATAAGTAGAAGCGTCGATCACTGCCAATGTCCATCTTGTTTGCTGCTGGTACAGAGGAAGGATCAGATTTGCACCTCTGGAGTGACCTCGAACTTTTCTTGGGAAGCGGACACATAAATTGGAGCTGAAGAGCGTAACGTAGAACACCAGCTCTAGTGGTGTTCTCATTAACCTTTGAAGGACTATTTACAGATTTGCTTGTGCACAAATGAGATGTATTTGGAGGGCTGCAGCCCTCCACACCAGTTATTTTACATTCACTGTTACTGAATCTACTATGGTCAGGGAATTTTGTATTATGTACAGTTTCAAGTCGATTTGAATTGGTAGCATCTCTTCCATGAGGTAAAGAATGACTAGTCTTTGGGACTGCAGATGGCTTTGCATCAGTTTCCATGTCAGAATCTCTGTTTCTTCCATTCACAGACAAAGAAGCTGGTGCTGACGAGGATAGTGTGATCTTTTGGCGCAGACATGTCTATTAAGAAATGCATAGAAGCAAAGAGGAAAAGGGGAAAAGAGTCACTTTGGGAATTTCAATGCACTGCGGTCAAATGAATTAAACATTGTAAGACACTAATAGTTTATGCAGAATGACTATAGAAATGGAATTCGGTGCTGAGTTAATCATCAATTGCTTTATGCATCATTTTCATAAGAACATCCCAACCAATGTTAATAGGCAGGGGGAAATCATGATATAAATTTTCAGATTATATTATTTTATATGCATTATAAATGATCAGCAGATTATCAGGATAGCGCAGCAGGTAAGAAATTCACCTCAAGCAAGGATTTCAGGTCTTTATCATCACACAAACAGATTTGTGGAGAGCATCACATCATACAAGCATAATAACATCATACAATCAGCTCATGTAGTAGGAGAACACATCACAAGTGTTTATGAATCAAATTTATGAAGTTAATTATCCATCTCTCAGTGATACCTTAATCCAGAACCAATCTTATAACCATGCATGTTTTATCCTCAGTTACCTTGGTGCCAGCTGGCATGTCACTTAAATCATAACTACAAAAGAAAGTGTGAATAGGTGTCTTTTCTGGATTGCTGAGAACCTGCCAAAAACCATTTCAGTCTGTAAGTGTCGTCTCTTTGGCTAAAGAACTGACAGACGTATACATGCACATAAGAAACGCTTCTGCCAATCATGCAACAAAGTTCAGAAGTGTTAGCACCATATTTCCCCAAATTCTATTTTGTGGACAGGACAACTGAAGTATGAATGCAGTGACATCATCTCAGCAGTCCCCCCAGAAATATGATCTTACTCTCAAATATAATTATATCATTTTCTTTATCCTCTCAGATCCTACTTAAAACCACAATATGTAGAAATGTATCACACCACCTAATTTATTATAGGAATATTTTTGGGCAGATTGCCATTGAATGGCAAAGGCACAAAACTCATTCATGATAAACATAAATAAAAAAGCATTGTTCTTTGTAGAAAGAATAAAGTTGGAGTTCTAATTCGATTAACATACAAACTTGAAAGAAAGAAGGATAAGTTACCAACTGCATTCGCCCTTTCATTGGTATCCGTAGCCTGCTTCTTTCGGATCGTGAATCATCAATGCTAAGGCTCCTTCTCATATTTTGGTCACTATACTTGTTTGCTTGCACATTCCCTGCTAGATCTATCGATGCATAGTAGAGTAAGTAGTTATTTCCATCCATGCTAGTTACTGTAAAAGGAAGTTTTTGTGTCTTTGGAGAGAAATTTCCTCCAGTGATATTTAGAACAGCAAGGAACCCATCAATTCTCTGAACATTAAAAATGATAGGGAGTTAAAAGTTAAAATTTACTCTGGTAGAAAACCTTATCTGAATCAAATAAACAAAAAGAACCTTCTAGCATAAGGTTCGAGATGCTAACCTGACTAACTTTACCAGATGATAAATGCCCAGATAACAAAGACTCCTCAAACGAACCAACTAAAGACCTTCTAACAGGCACTCCGGTAAAACTTCTACATGATCTGACATTTAGGGAACCAAGATTTGAATCCTCACACCAAGGCTGTCCAATGCCACTGGTAATCTCAGGAGTGAAAACATCAAATTTTGTGCGCAAATTATCAAAATTATCTAATGATTCATCTAGCATTTTAAAACCCCCATCCTTCCGGGAAGATAAAATGCCAGAGACTGTTCCATTAAGTGACTGTTCTATATCCGTGAAGGCTAGATAGTCATCATCAAGCTCTCTGGTGATATTGGTGCCCGTTCCTGGAGATTTTATTCCTTCAGAGAGTTTTGGACCAAGAGGAGACAGCGACAAGGGAGGTGATGCTGCTTTTATTAAGGGAATTGCAATAGCGCTGATTTGATGCTTTACCTTCATTGTTTCTTCAAAATAATTAAGTCCATGTGGATAAAAAAACTGATCAGGAGGCTTGAGCTCTGTCTCAAGCACAGGGCCATCAAACACAGGGCCATCAAAAAAGAAAAGGGAGTTTTCCCTACAAGTATCATCAGGTGAATTCTTCCATTCTTGAAGACAAGATGCAGACCAGTTTGAACAACTGGAATTTCCAATATGAGCCTTCTTATGTTCTTGTGACATAGAAACCTTGTAATTGTCCTTACTACCCCAAAGATTATTCTTACAAATACCATCTCCAATGTCTAGGGAAGCACCGTTAAATTGATCAGGGTGAAGCATCCCACTAAGAGGAGATAATAACCGCTTCTTGTCTGACCCACTGGACTCAAATGCCTTACTCCTGATAGTAACTACAGAAGAGGCAGTTTGGTTTCCATTAAATACACCAACAGGAGAATTCAATCCCTTTGATTCAAAACCAATGATCCTAGGAACAGGTGTCTGGACATTCTGTCCACTTTTATGACTTAACAAGCCATCCTTATTCTCTACAATGGTTTTCTTTTGCAAATCTGTAAAAGAAGTGCAGGGCATTTCTATCTGCCTTCGATGTACAAGGTTTCCTCCATGCATCCCACTCAAATCACAACTGCTCACACCAACAATTCGAGGTGAAGTTTGCACAATTGTGCTCAAAGATGTGGCTACTTCCTCAGCAATGCTGCTGGAGGAGAACTGAGGCAAGCCCATCCTTAAGGCTGAGTCTACTGTCCACCGTACCCTATTCTAGTATTCCTCACTCTCTTCTGAACACACACATAAATAAACATTAAAACGAAGGATGTATCATGCTCAAAGCAAACCAATGCAATGCAAGTCCTTCAACCCTACCAGTGGCATTAAAGAACATCAAACCTTCGAGGGTGCAACTTCTCATGTATCAAAGAAGCAACTTTGACTTGTATGACCATCACAAGTTCACGACTGCTCCCTGTCACCAAAAGCAACTCCATTTCAACTGCAATCCTTCCATTAGATTGTGTGGAAACACCCAAAAAAACCAGATATCCAACATAATCGAAAACAATCAATCCCTGGAATAACATGTAAAAGTACATTAGCTCTATAAAACTATTATGGTCCGAGATAATACAGAAGCAAGACATGAACATCTGCAGATTGCTCAAAAAGACCAGAATAACCGAACAGAATGATAGAAATAAACTTCAAAACATCAAAAGGATTCGAATTCACTCATAAATGATCAAGTCCATGTGAAATTCATTTTCTACTTCACAACCAGAACAACAAGAAGCTTAATGCCCGATTCTTAATTCCATTTTTCACCTCCATTCATCTTCCAGGCAACCAACCAAACAAAGAAAAGCAAACCAAAACTACGAAAAGATCACAACTTTAACACTTGGTATTGCAACTACAAATGCTAATAATCAAAACTCCAATCCAAAAATCAATATATATAACCAGCAAACAAAAAAAGTCCATGATGATAGTAACTTACTTAAAAATTCATCAACTGATCAAACCCACGAGCATCAAATTCTCTGACAGTCAATCAAGCAACAAAGCAAACAAACAAAAACCCAATTCTTTATTGGTGTTAAATCTTCTTTTTTCTTCTCCTCGGAGTCTCTTCTCTTCCCTTTGAAGTTCCTCTTGTTTCTACATATATCATATATCTCCTCCTCTCTCTATCTCTCTTAATCAAGCCAATGGATTCCTTTCCCTCTTTCGAACACCCGTAATTATATCTTTCTCTTACCTTTTTTTTTGTGAGTCAGTGCTTTCCTTAATTAACCAGAACTTTCTGGCTGGTTGAAAGTTTGTGTTGTACTTTTCTGAAAACCACAACTTGCCTCGTAAAACCACATGTCTCTGTTGCTCTGTTGTTGTCTGCCATGTATACGCGGTATCTTGTTTTTTATTTTTCCACGTGAAAGCAATAGATTTCTTCCTGTATTATTATTTAAGTGAAAGCTATTAAAATTACAAGGGGTGTAATTTCAAGTTTTAGATTTGTTTGGTTATTAATTTGAATGTTATAAATTTTAATATCTTTAAAAATTTATATAATTACTTGTAGAATTAGTTGAGATATACGTAAATTAATTCTAATATTTAAATTAATAAAAAAATTATTAAATTTATACATGCTTATAATTTTACTCAAGCTCATATTATAAAATAATTAACACAATCTCTTTTAAAAAAAAATATTTAAAAAAATTTAAATCACGTCTTAATGATTGAGTTGTAGATTCATCTAATAGGTTGATTGAGTTAATTATATAAAAATTATTTTAAAATTCAATTCAAGCTAAAACGAGATTGGTTAAATTTTGGATCAATCTATAAAATCAAATTGAGTTTAATAAACATAGTTTATGAATATTAATGATTTTTTTTTCTCGTAATTTTTTTGTTCTAAAAAAAATGAATAATCCGTCCATTAAACCTGGATTTCTAACAGTTGCAAATCGATTACAATATTATAGAATATGTTAGTATTTTTTGCCCTTTTTGTCGAATTTTAGATTTTATTTCAATGATAGGTATGAATTCTTACCTTATAAAACCATTGACATGTACATATTGTCATTGTTTAACCCATGATTGAATAGTGTGGTAAAAAGAATTTTTTGTGCTTGTAATATTGATATATGTGTAATTTAAAAATATAGCTGTTGTTGTTTTTTAAAGTATTTTTTTATCTAAAAATATATTAAAATATTTTTTAAAAAAATTATTTTTGATATCAGCACATCAAAATCATTTAAAACTTTAAAAGAAAAATAAATTTAAGCCCAAAAAAATTGAATTTTTGATAATTTATAGAATTTTGATATAATTTTATCATTTTTTGATTTTAATTACATTTGAACTTTATGAATAATAAAACTTGTGGATATTTTTATCAAGCCAAATAATTAGATACATATATTTCATACATAATTAGAATTTTTTAATTAATGTGAGTATTCGGATCAATTAGTATACATTTCGATTAATTTCACATGTTTTAAAATTAATAATCATGTAAGTTTTTAATGGTCTCAAGATTTATAAGATTTAAATTAATAATTTTTAAAAAATAAATTTAAAATCTAACTAATTAAATTAAACCTCCCATAATTATAACAATCCCTCATAATTATAACAACAACTTTTATACGTATGGTCATGGTTTTTGTGTGGAATATCTCGTTATAATTTTCCAGGAGAATCTGGAGCCCTAGATAAAATTGAAGGATAATGGCCATCGAAAGCAGCCAAGTCCTCAACCTCACACACAGCAGCATTTATCCTCCCACGAGCCTATTATTATACGTGACAGGGTCCATGTGTCACAGGGAACTTTGAGGACTTGCATAAATAATCCACCCAGCTCTGAGATTATCAAAAACAAAAGTAGCGGAGCCAGGTTTCGATCCTGGGACCTGTGGGTTATGGGCCCACCACGCTTCCGCTGCGCCACTCCGCTCCGTTGACTTTTCCGAGTGTCATGTTATTAATATATTAAATTATATTTCACCCCAACTACACAGCTCACGGAGCCTCAATCCTTATCTCATGGCAAGGCTGTTACTGGGATGGGCTCTTGTCTTGTAAGGTCCATGACCATGGACAAGGTAGACTTTTTCGTAGCTGTAATACCCTGCTTGTTTCGTGACTTGGTTCTAGATTTAGTAACTGATTTAGAGTGTGTTTGGCAGTGTGGTTGCGGGTGCTTTTTAAATAGTTTTTCGTGCCGAAATGCATGCCAATAATGTTTTTTTATTTTTTAAAAATCATTTTTGACATCAGCACATCAAAACGATCCAAAAAGTACAAACCGCACTCAATTTTAGCAAAAAAAAAAAATTCAAATTTGCACGAAACACAGGTACAAACGCAGTGCCAAACGTTCTTTTAGTAACTGATTGGAACGTGGTTTAATTTTTATTTTAATTTTTTTATTTTAAATTAATATTTTTTTAATATTTTTAAATTATTTTAATACATTGATATAAAAATAATTTTTAAAAATTAAAAAATATCATTTTAATATATTTTTAAGAAAAAAACGCTTTAAAAAATAATCATAACTACATTCCCAAACACACATGGAACAATCTTGGGTTAACGAGATGATTTAATTTTTAAAATTTTTTTAACTAAAATAATATTATTTTAAACAATTTTTATTAAAAAAATTTATGTTATTGTAGATAAAAATTATAAAAATATTGATTATATCTCATCTAGTTTTAACTGGTCATACAAATTTAAAAAAATCAACCTTTAAATAATTCGAGGCCAGACTAATTTGATAACTATTGTTTTTTCACGGGCTACTCATAACCCACGCAAATTAAATATTGGGCTTACCAGCCCACAAATTCCTGGACTCAGGGATGTTTTCATACTTTCCCTAATAAACATTTTCAAATTTCACAGTTTTTATTAAATAAAATAAAATCAAAAGGAACTACTACACTTTTCTATAACTTAATTGCTTTTTTTTAAAATGAAGAATAAAAAATTATAAAAAAATTTATATTAATATATTTTCAAATAGTATTAATACTAAACATGCATTAAACAATAATACACTCTAATCATTTTTTAAAAAATTAAACGATTAGTTTAATAAATTACTAATTATTCAATTAATCCCACAATCAATATTTTTTTTTTAAATTAAATTTTAAGTAAATTATTTTAAACTATATCAAATTTAAACTAATTATTTTTTAATGTTCTGTTTATTTTTGTGTTTCAAAAACATTTTTGAAAAAATTTAAAATTTAAATATTTTTTTTACTTTAAATTAATATATTTTTAGTATTTTTAAATTATTTTGATATGATATATTAAAAATAATTTTTAAAACATAAATAAAAATATTATTTTAATATATTTTTAAATAAAAAATATTTAAAAAAACATCCAAACCACGTACACTCTTTATACTAGGAACTGTAAATCACATCTGATAATACACGGGACAACAAAAAACACCGAAACGGAAAGGTCAACTTACTACATAAACAACAGACAAAGACACTACTACCATATCACTTCACTACCCCTTTCTCTTTACTTATCTTTCCGGCCTGCTCTCTCCAAAGCGGCTGTAGGAGGCATAGAAGGGAAGGCATCATCCATCCATCAGAGAAATAAAGAGAGGGAAAGAAAGCAGTAGTCTTTTTTTTTTCTTTTATATTTATCCATTTTCTCTTCTCTTATTGTTAGGGTTTTGTGTTTGAAAAACAATGATCGACTTTGCTCGTGTTCAAAAGGAGCTGCAAGAATGCAGCAGAGACATGGAGGCTTCTGGCATCAAAGTGACACCTAAATCCGACAATCTTGCTCGATTAACCGGAACTATTCCTGGTCCTATCAGCTCTCCTTATGAAGGTGGCACTTTTCAAATTGATATCACTCTCCCAGGTAATATACTTAAAACAAACACTAGCATACAAGGAATTTCAGTTTTTGTTTATGTATTAGAGATACTTGACAGCTGAATTTTGATGGGGTGTCTTTTTTTTTTTATAAAAAAAAACAATCGAGCTGCATTTGATTGTTTGCTTATTGGATGAAAAAGAAAGTTGGGAAAGAAAAAGAAACATACTTGAAGATTGAAATTGAAAATCTTGCCCAGTTGTTTTAGTTGCTGTAAGAGTAATTTTGGAGGGAAAGGAGGAATTATGATGTGGGTTCTGGCGGTTTGAAGTGAGTGTGTGTTTTTACCGTGTATTTGATGTGGTTTATTCTTTGGCAATCTGTTGAATTTCCAATGCCAGTGCTCTGTCGCAGGATGTTTGTTTGGCGGTTAAAAAAGTTGATATGAAGGAAATGGGCTATCGCGTTCGTTGTGTCATATTATTTCTACTAGCTATAGTTGCTTGACAGGGTGTTTGTGTTAGCTGTATTTGAAGTGGAGGATATAGAGACATTTATTGACCTGCATTTGTAATGTTTTGTTCTTTTTGTAGATGGATACCCCTTTGAGCCTCCAAAAATGCAGTTTGCAACAAAAGTCTGGTAGGGCGAAGTTGGAGTAAGCTGTTTTTATTTCCGCAGCTTTTTTAAGAATTATGGTAGTGTGTTATTTACAGTTGTGCTATGAATGGTGGTCTTAAGAACGTAATATGAGACATTATATGATTGTAGTAGGGCTGTTGTGCTGTCGAAAACTAGATTTTTATGGCTTATATTTCAATTGGCTGAACGGAAGTGGAGAACAATAGTGATTCTTTTAAATCAAATGGACTGGATAATTGTATCACCTTTTAATATAAATTGCTGAAGGGAATATCTGCCTATTATGTATCTGTTGGCTTCAAAAGGCTCCGTTGGTTGTTGATTGATATGATTTATAAATGCTGTAGAACTCGTTATAGTTTTTTGTTTGGGCATATATATATTGGCTCGTGTTACTTCAAATCCCAGCATTTCCCGCTTCTCATGGAATTAGCTTGAATTTCTCTGTCTTCATTTTCTTTCTTTTCATTTTTTTTTTACGTTTTCATTTTCCATCATATCTTTCAAAAAGCTACACTTAGTACCATTGATCACCTTAAAGCAAGGATTCAACTAGTTTTGTTCATTCCATGCTCTTAAATTATAGGTGATTTGCAGTCGATTGGCTAACATTTTTTTTTTCATTAAATGTTATATGGCCCTGTGGAAAACTCATTTTAACCAGTGTTTTAATTGCCAGTATTTAGGTGGACATGCCAGGGACGAATCCGGGATGTTGCATTTGGGGTTGGGGGGGGGGGGGGGGGCAAGGTTTTATAATTTTGAATTTGGAGGGGCCATTTTTTAGAACTTATTAAAATTTTATGCAACAATTTGAGGGGATGTATTGAAAATTTTAAAATTATTTGCATTACTTTTCTCCAGTCGGCATTTGAGCTGATGGTATTTCAATTATCATTTATGATGTCATTACCTGCTGAAGGCACCCTAATATTAGCAGCCAAAGTGGGGCGATCTGCCTGGACATTTTGAAGGACCAGTGGAGCCCAGCGCTCACTCTAAAGACAGCACTTCTTTCTGTCCAAGCATTACTCTCTGCTCCTGAACCTGACGATCCTCAAGATGCTGTTGTAGCACAACAGGTCTGGTTCGCTGCCATTCTTTGCCTCAATGTCGCTGGTTCTGTATTATATATCTCTTTTGAGTTTGATTTATTTGCTTGTTGGAATACAATATCTCAGAGGTTATTAGATTTTTGCTATTTCTCACAATCTTTTCAGTAGATTTTCTATTCTAGTTAATTTTTTTCTCATATTCAACTTGGTGTTTTGGATATTGCAGTATCTTAGAGACCACCAGACCTTTGTTGGCACAGCTCGCTACTGGACAGAAACTTTTGCCAAGACCTCATCGCTTGGGGTTGAGGAAAAGGTAACTTTTTTATTCTATATGCTCGTCTCGTTGATTCTATAATCTTCGCAAAATTTTCACAGCAGGTAGCACTTTCTAACATATCAATTTTTCTTTTGTATTAGAAACAACATATATATGTCTGTTAATACATCTGTAATGCCTTTTTTAACCTAATCTTGGTTGGCTCAGGTTCAAAAACTTGTGGAGATGGGTTTCCCTGAAGCTTTGGCGAGAAGTGCACTAGAATCTGTTGGTGGTGATGAAAACTTGGCTCTTGAAAAGCTTTGTTCTGGTTAAGGAGGGGATGAAACTGACAAAACTGAATAATTATATCCTCGTATAGTTTTACTTAACAAGTCCTTTTCTTTGGGCTACTTTGCCTGCTTTCTTTACTGTTCCTTTTACTGAGGGAATCTGCCTTCGACTTTCATCATATGGATGGAGTTCCTAAGAAAAACTGTATTGATTGCTGTTTAATCCATGGAGAAATCTTGGCTTGTACACTTTTACACGGGAAACCACTACCTGGTGCCTCTTTTTTTATCTCTTGGTTCTAAGATAAGCAATTATTTGACATACACAATTCCTGCTGCTTTGGGGAAAAAAACATGAGCTACAATGTGGAGAGCACCCATGGTTAAAGACAACTGTGTACCATGTTGTGATGGGAAAACACAAGCTTCCTTTCACATGCTAATGCTGTGATGACATTTAAAACAGCTTTGACAATAAAATCCTTGCAAAGTCACTCTTATTGATGTCTTTTCTATGGAGCAAATGCTCGAAAACTTACCTAAAATCACATCTAGACTAGCAAGAAACTAACCTTCAATGTAAATCTTTGCGAGAAAGGAGCCAGCAGAACAGAGAAGGCCGTGGGAATAACATTTATTAACCTTAATTTCCATGTGCTTTACACTGCTTAGCTCAGGGATGTGAAGATCAAGCACCTGAGCTTGCTGAATTAAAAGCACTCAATATTAGTAAGCAACATTTTAAGACTAATAAAGAAAAACATAATGAGCAGAAAACAATGTAGAAGAACACTCACATGCAGGAGTGCTGTCCAGGCTCACCTGAAGAGTTTGTGGCTGTCAAAGTTAACTTGACAGCTGACGTATCTCAGATACAATGTAGTCACAAAAACGAATCCCAAGAGATACTTCGTCGTTAACACTGGGAGGTTTCAGAAAAAAACCAGTCTCTACTTTTGGCCCACTGATCTTTACAAATATGGTGAGATTCACCGCCAGATATCTCAAGAACCTCCGAATTGCAGCAATCCCTTGTTTTCAACTCCTCCAACTTGAGCTGAACAGACTAGTCATTTCTTCTCTCTTCGTTCTTTTTTGCGCATTCGTTGTAAACTTGTGCTTCGCTTAATTGGGACAGAGATTTAGGTGGTGTTTATAATAATGAACAGAATAGTGGGAACGAAAATGAAAGTTTTTATTTTTATTTTGTAGTTATTTGGTTGGAAGTAAAGAAATGAAAATCATTTTATGAGAATGAAAATTAAATATAATTGTGGAAGATAATGAGAATTTTATTTTAAAATAATAATAAATCATTTTTATTTATTACTTATTAACATGTTTTTTAAAAAATCTATATTATTGTTGTTGTTGTTACTATTACATCATCACCTTTTCTTTTATTGGCATTGCAATGAAATCATTTTATAATTATTATTTTTATTTAAAAAACAAGGTAATAAGAATTTAGATTTTATTATGATTTCTTGTTATTATTTCAAAAACAATATTATAATTAAAATATCATTTTAATTTCTCTATTTTTTTTTCATTACAATTCCTCCATTATAGTTCCAAAACATTCATGGTCTTTCCTTTTATAAGAATATACTACGAGCACAACTCTTAGATATTTTAAAACAAGTTCTTGCAGAATTGTGGAGCGTTATCCCACCTGAACATTTATAAGGACGTTAATTATTAATTTTTATGAATTAAAATTTTAAATTTTTTAAAATATTGGTTAAATCTTTAAAGAATTTTATAAATTTGGTGTAAATTTCAAAAGATGTGAAGAAAAATCAACAAATGTATTTTCTAAAAGCCATGCTAAAAAATCTCTCTCATTTTTATAAAGATCGGACTATATACAACAAGCAAAAAATATTTTTTTATTTTAATTTTCTTATAGAGCCATGTTTTGCAAAATCATATTTTTATTCAAAATAAATTGTCAAAACACGCCTAAGGAAGTGTTTATCAAATGCGCCATTAAGCCAAAATTATTTTTTTATCAAAATAGTGGCAAACCAAACAAAACCTTAAGCATTTGACCTGATTTTTAACTAGACCGAGTAAACCAAAAACATTGGTTCAACCATGAATCAAACCAAAAACCAAAGTTTCACCCAAAACTAAACTAGAATAGATATTTAAACCAAAACAAATCAAAATTAAAAAAACATAAAAATATAAAATTTTCTAACGAAAACGGATCAAATACCAAGGAAAATAAAGAACATAGCAAACAATGAAAAACATTCAAACTCAAACCCAGCAAAGTGAACATTAAAACAGACAAGATTTCAAGCAATAAAAAGCAAAGTTTTGTTTGCAATCAAGCATAGATAAAAAAATCAAGCATCCTTTTACTTCGATTATTACTGAAATATCATGATTTTTGCCAAAATAGGTTTCGATTCAAAATCAAAATCCTAAGATTAAAACCCATAAAAACATGTTATTGGTGCATGAAAACCCTAGATTATTTACTAATGATGATATACGAACTTGTAAAAACCAAAATAAAATCAAAATAAAATCTAAAATTAACACTCAACACAATGTTCTTCGGATAAATGTGAAAAAAATCTAACATACATTGTCAAGCCCAGAAAATAAATTTTAGACCTCTAGACCAAGCTTTCTTAGCCCCAACAAGCCATATTATTATAAACAAACATGTTTGAATAGCTAACAAATAACCTCAAATCATCAAGATTATGTATAAGATTTCAACTTTCAAAACTGCAATTCTATTATCAGCCAACAAAAACATCAAAATTAATCCAAAACCGACTCTTTAAACACCCGAGACTTTAACTAAACTTAAGAATCAAGAACATGCATTATCAACCTAAGAAAAAGCCATCAAACAACTACTGCTACCTTTTTCAGATTCCAAAAATATCATTTGTCATCAAAATCAAACACAAACACCTATTAAACATCTCAGCAACATTTACAACAACTTCAAAATAAGATTAATCAATCAAAATAACATTTTCATTCATTAACCCATATAAATGCTAAAACACAAAATAATATCAAAAATATTCAAAAACAACGTTAAACATTGAAAAGGTATGAATAGGCAGGCCACATAGACTCTACTCTTGAGTTTTTACATGGTTATATCTTCTACAAGCTTGTTGGCTATAGGCTGATACTTCCCTTATCTTTTCTTTCCTTCTTTCCTTTTCATTTTCTATTTTTTTCAAAGCTTGCATGACCTTCTATGTTAGGTCTTTGAACCTTCACACTAGGGTCCTTTGTAACAGAGTATATCCTTACTTTTCTCTCTTCTCTCTCTATTTTTTTTAATTTCTAAGAGTATTTATAGGGTTTTTTTAAGTTTTTTTATGAATTCTCTCAACGATTGATCAAATCTCAATCATTTGATTAAAATGAGAGAGCCATAGAGAAATGTTAATAGCTAGAACCTTTGTCCTTCAATGGTTTTTTGAGGATGATGGATTTACCTAAGTAGTTTTCTCTTTCTTGAAGATAAAAACATGCATTTCTGACTTTCTGATCTTGGATGAAAGATTTATAGCCCTTGATAAGAACATTCTTGGAGTTTTTAAGTGTGAACACGTGAAAATGTTAGGTGATTTTACACAAATGAGTATCTCAATCAAGACTGATTGAGTTTTCCACTTTCGAGGCTTTGCCAAAAACACTCTGATGTAAACTTCATCGGAGACCCCCTGAACTTGGTAGAGGAGTTGTATACCTTTCTTTTGGATCTATCATTGTTCTATTTGGAGGTCTGTAGCTCCACATTTATTTGTTTAAAAATGCTAACTCAATCAACCTAAAATTTAAAAATGCAGTGATGGTTTATTAGAGACAAGATGTTAGAGACTTTTATGGAAGAATTAGGATATAAACATCCAATTTCATGAAAATAGGGCTATAGAAGGGATGTTTTTCTTCCATTTATAAAAAAACCTCATGTCATTTAGAGGTTTAGAACTTCACAACGAGCTCTTGGAAGGTGTCAACTCGATCATTTAAAACTGTCAAAGAAAGTGATGAACAGTGGTTGAACGACATATCGCCTAGGTTAAACCTTTAGAAATTAAAGTTTTTAATTTGGGATCTAATAGATTTCATTTTAGTACCTGTTTTTCCAATTGCTTTTAATTGCACTTGTAATTGCCTCACAAACTTTTAATTTTATGCAATTTCTCTCCTGTCAAACTCAATCACCAGCTCTAAAGTTTAATGTCATTTTTGTTTTGGTCTTTGGTTTCTAATTTGTGCATTTGGATCCTTAATTGACCATCAAACTTTTAATTTTCTTTAACTTGGCCCCTGATTTGGTCAATTTCAGCCCTTGAAGTCTTGCATCTTTTATGATTTGAACATTGGTTTTAAATTTCTTCTATCAAACCCCTAATTGACTATCAAACTTTTATTTTTTTCATAATTAAACCCACTAATTTGACCAATTAAACTTTTCATATGCCAATTTCAATCCCTAAACTTCAATTTCTTCCAATTGACTCCAAAAAAACTGATTTTGCTTGCAATTAAATCCTCAATAAAATTAATTAAGCCTTTCAAAATCCTTATTGAGACATTACTCATCCAAATTTGTATTTTCTTACCCCAAATAAAAATATCTTTTATCAATCAGAATTGAGCCACCAATTTTATCAATCTTATACATTATGGTCCTCCAACTTCTCCATTTATCATTTTGGTCATTCACCACCAATTTGGGCAATCTTTTAGGCTTTCTTCATGTGTATCCTCTTATATATTTGGATTTTCTCTTTTTTTTTTCTTTTCTTGATTTTTTTATGGGGTAAAAAATGGGTAACATTATAGACTACCTAAAAAAAAACATAGTTTAACTAAAAAATTCAAGACAATTTTTTTTTTTAAAAAATATTAAGACAATAACATATTGAATCGACTTGAGTTAACCTATGTTAACATGTAGAAACTGTGACTCAGGTCATGAGACTATGATAACTTCATAGAAAAAAAACATATTAAAGCTCAATTCTCAACCAACCCAATTTTAAAAAATAAAATTAAAAATAAATAATTAAAAAAAACCCGAGTTAACTTGCTAGCTTGGATTATAAGACCATAACCCAATAGAAAGCAAATCAAAATAAATCATGAAACTCAATTTCTAATCATTCCAACATCAAATGATGAAATTAAAAAACAATCATTTAAAAAAGGATAGAAACAAACCCGAGTTAACCCAATTTAACAAGCCAAACCCTTAACTTAGATCATGAGACTGAAATAACCTCATAAAAAGCAAATAAAAATAAATTATTAAGGTTAATTTTCAATTAACCCAAACAATAAATGATAAAATCAAAAAACAATCAATTACAAAAAGAAATTCATTAATCAATTTCAAATCCATACGATCTATTATTCCATTTCTCTCTATTTTTTTTTTTAAATAACTACACTGTCGATCTAATCAATATTTGTACCAATTAATTAAAACCCATATGTGAAACATTGGCATGGTGATAGCATTGTAAATTTCTAAACAAGGAATTTGTTCATTCATTAACCCAAAAAAATAAAAATTACAGTGGCGACGCCTTCATTTTATTAAATTAATGCACAGTGACACGTTTATATGGTTGAACTTAGTTGCAAGTTACACTTGGAATGGCGATAAAGATAATTCAATAAACACTCAAAGCTTCTGCAGAAGCATTATTTACCTATAATTAAGATCGTGGAGAAGACAATTCAAGTGCAGTGATAAATAGTGACTCTTCTTGCATGAGGTGGATGGCAAACAAGCAACAGCATCATTGCCAAGACAAGAGCTAGCACAAACCCTAATAGCTTCGTATCATCATCATCATTTGGAATTGAGCAGCAGTACCCCATCTTTACACCTTCAACCTCCAATTCTGTATCACTTTTTCCTCAAGATGCCAAGAACCCTCTGAGGGGATATGGAGCTAGCCAAGTGCGTGGTGATCGTGCAGGAATAGATCGAAGGTTCGAGGCAATGACTCCAATCCACACGATGCAAAAGCAAGGGCATTTGTTGGCTGGCTCCAATAGCTGGCTCTCTCGCTTCCAATTATTTGTTTTGGATGCTTGTGATCAACCCTTTTGGTCTTTGTCTTAACCCTCATCTTTTCAGTACGACTGGGATTGTCTACCACACATGGGGTTGCTGTTCCACACATATATAATTAAGTAGTTTTTTTATTTTTTTCTGTATTTTAATTTACCTGTTCTCTACCACAAAAGGATATTAACCCTTCCTTGTAGAAGTGTGAGGTCCATTGCCCTACTCGTGGGGATCATTGATGCAAGCACAGAAGCATAATGCAGGGCCATTCAATTCAACTCTCAATAAAATTAAAATATCAGAATTAATAATTGAAAGATCAAGTAAAGGAAGGAAGTAATCAGAAGCATGGAATTTATATTATAAAAATAGCCTAGAGATCATCGAAATAAATTAAGATTAAGACTATGGCTGCCTATGTCCTTGTCAGAAAAATAAAAAATAAAAGAAAAGACATTGCATTAGGTTAATCCTCTATCATCAAATTAAAGAAATTTTTCTGGATTTATAAAATTTAAAACACGACTGTTCATAAATCATGTCAAGTAGATTTTAAATTTATGGGGAAAAGAAGAGCAAATTCCCTTCACTTTCACTAATTCATTTATTATTGAATTTTAATTTTCAGCCACTTTTTTATTGGTATATTAATTAATATTAGAACATGATT
>Ga0325414_1003224_pt1 | contig 16912 bp, 14 predicted proteins | sample PopdelMetagenome_8_FD_206183 | JGI IMG/M metagenome (GOLD analysis project Ga0325414, IMG submission 206183) | Populus deltoides microbial communities from Bellville, Georgia, United States - Leaf-PdKOR-R3 | ecosystem: Host-associated > Plants > Phyllosphere > Phylloplane/Leaf | place: USA... | reverse complement strand
ACACTTCCATCGTTTTTCTTTACAAAACTTACTATGCAAAGTCAAAAGAAAATGAATTTTCCAATGCCTTTGCACCGTAAGCATTGTAAAGAGGGGGCAACTGTTGTAACCCAATTTTGGATCCACCGTGATTTTCTCAAATGTTATTTTATTTCTATTATTATTTATAAAAATCCCAAAAAATTAAGAAAAAGGAAAATTCAAAAATATATTTTTCTCGAGTCAACCGCATCTTTCCATAAGAACCGATTCCACCGGGTCAATACAGGTCAAACCATGTCGGCCAAGTAAAAAATGAGTTTTTGGGTCAAAACCGAGTCCACCGAGTCAATACGGGTCAAAACATGTCGACCAGAGTAAAAAATGAGTTTCAAGCCGTTTCGGGTCAAAACCGTCATTTTTGGTCAAAACCGAGTCCACTGAGTCAATACGGGTCAAACCATGTCGACCAGGGTAAAAAATGAGTTTCAGGCCGTTTTCGAGTCAAAACCGTCATTTTCGGTCAAAACCGAGTCCACCGAGTCAATACGGGTCAAACCATGTCGACCAGGGTAAAAAATGAGTTTCAGGCCGTTTTCGGGTCAAAACCGTCATTTTCGGTCAAAACTGAGTCCACCGAGTCAATACAGGTCAAACCATGTCGACCAGGGTAAAAAATGAGTTTCAGGCCGTTTTCGGGTCAAAACCGTCATTTTCGGTCAAAACCGAGTCCACCGAGTCAATACGGGTCCAACCATGTCGACCGGGGTAAAAAATGAGTTCCAGGTCATTTTGGATCAAAACTATTATTTTCGGTCATTAAAATTAATTTTTAGCGGTTGAAACGAGGTTTTTCTAACAATGAATTGAGTTTTTAATTTTACCTATATAAATATATATTATTATACATAATAAAAAATAAAATAAAACAAAATAAAAAAATTTGTCAAACGGGGCAGTTACGCCGAAAGCAAACGGTGATTAAAAAATAAAATTTGAGGAAATTTGAGATTTGTATGTCCCCTGTCATTGGCTACAAATAGCCAGTGACAGTGCGGCCGAAAAAGGGGGGAAGAAAGAGAAGGAGAAAAGAAAAGAAAAGAAAAGCGAGAGGATATCCTTATGTAACTATTCATGTTTTTTTACTATTTCTTCGTGCGAGTAAGAAATTGATTTTTATTAAAAATAATATGAAAAATACCAAATAAAAATCCAAAAATAAAACAAAAATAAAAATCCGAGATTACAAAGGAAGGAAGAATAAAATCCAAAAATAACATGACATTCAAAAATAACAAGGAAAATCACAAAAACTACCAAAACTAGGGACCCGAAAAAAGATTTTGAAAATCTAAATATCCGATGGTCAGAGTAGCGATTCCAACGATTAAATCAAAAGTTATGGCCCTTTTGAGCCTTTACTCTAGTCTAGCGCAACCAAACCTCCTCTTAGGCCTAGTTCTATTGATCCATAAATATCTCTGCTAATCTATTTGGGACAGATCCTCATCTAGTTATGGTAGGTCCACATCTAACTACTCAAAATCACTAATTATCACAAGCCCAACTACATCAACCTTTTATTGAAAAAATATTTTTTTATAAAGTGTGTGTTGCTACTCATTTTTAGGCCCCACGTGCTGAAGATGGTGTGTGTCACATGTGTGTGGCGTGAAGGCGAATATTTCCACTTTAAATCTAAAATGTATAATATCTATATCTGGCAAATATGGGGAGACAAGAGATTCTTGTCTTTTATCAGTGAAAAATGGAATGGGAGTCGCCACCTAGTATTTTGGCCACTGAGAACCCTAACTGGTCTCAGAGATCGGGTACAGGGACTGATTGCGTAAAGGGAAGGTATTAGCACCCCAAATACGCCTTACCTAAGGTAAGCTGCATTGTTTGATTTTCTGATAAAAAGCTAAGGTGTTATCATATCTCTAGTTGTTGGTCTGTCTATGGTTTAAGAAAAGTCCTCCTCAGTAAGGAGATCCTTATCTTATCGGGTAAAACCTAACCGTTCTACTGTCTACATAAAAAATATATTTTTAATATCAGGAATATGTTTTACATATAAATTCGTAATCCAGATACTAAAAGAAGACAAAAAGATTTTTTGAGATTTTTTGAAATATTGGCCTAGTTCTCATGACTCTAACAAACTTGTTGTTACAACCAAAGTGCATACTAATACATATATTTTTTTTGAAATTTTCTTTGTTGTATGAAAATATGATGTGATGATTTTTTTTTGTTCTTTATTTTGGAGAGACTAGGCCGTATGCATGAAAACAAAACATTTTTTTATATATTTTATATTTTTGATGTCTCGACGAAAACCAGGTATTTTAATACTGGATTTGTATCTTTATGGTATAAAAATACAAACCAGTAGTAAACAATTTTGATAAAAATATGCAGGAAAATCAACAAAAAAAATTTAAGGATTTTTCAGAATTTTTTTTAATTTTTTTTTATATATCTCTAAATATATATAAATAATATAAATACATTATAATATATAATATAATATTAGGTGGGCTAGGCTGGGCCGGCCTAACTAACTGGGTCGGAATCAGCCCTAAAAGGGTTGGGCTGATCTCGGCCCAACAGTTCTTTTTTTTTAGTCCGGGCCAGACCCGGCCCAGACAGCAGGGCTGGGCCAGAATCAGTCTGGCCCACAAACACATCAAAACTGGGCCAGAACAAGCCTGGCCCAGTGAAAGGAACCCATCAGTGCTGGGCCAGAACCGGCCTAGCCTAGTGTTGGAAAACTAACCAGGGGGGAATTATTTTCCCCCCATCCTCCTGCATGCAGAACGAAAGTTATGCATGCAGGAAGAAAGCGCAGACAACCAAAAGAAATAAAGGGGGAAGCAAAGTGTAACTAGTGCGAAGGTGGTGGTGCCCTGCTGGTCGGATTGCTTCGCTGGCGGCACTATGGTGGAGGCCGGTGGTGGTGTCGTTGCTCACGGACGGCGGCTCCAAGCAATAACGTTACTGTTTCAAGCGGTGGAGAAAGAGGCTCTTGTTCTTCCCTTCTCCTCCGTTCTCCTCCTATTCTTCTGCTGCGTTTCCTTTTCCCTTTGTTCTGGTTTAGGTGATAATTCTTTCCAAGACCCGACCATGTTAGTACCACTTTTCCTTAACCCTCACTATCCACTCTCCTTTACCTCTCACTGTCCCTCTCGGTTGGTTCTTTTTTTTTTCCTTTCGATTCATTTTCCCTCTCCTCTAACCCTCACAGTCCCTCTCCTGTTTATGGCTTTCCTGGTTTTCTTTCCTTTTTTGGTTTGTTTTCCTCTCTTTGGTTCATTCCCTTCTCTCTTTTCCTTTTTTATTTCTCTGCGTCTCCCCCTTTTTCTCCTCTGCCTCCTCTCTCGCGTGCTGGTGTAGGGGCGCTATTTATAGGGTAAAAGGGAGTAAGGGCGTCCCTATTGCCACCCTATCGCAGTGCATGGGGAGTAGGGCTTTGCAGCCCTGCCACGGTGCCAGGTTGGCTAGCCAGTGGGCGTGGCTCCCCTGGTCTCTCATCATGAGGGTGCGTGGGGCTTCGGGTGTTGGCAGAGTGCACGGCATGAGGGAGTTAATGAGGAAAGAAGAAGAAGAAGAAGAAAAATGTTTTCTCTTCCCCTGCTGCACGTCTAGGGGAAGAAGAAAGGGGAACAGTTTCGCCTAAAATGACACCATTCTGTTTCCCTTTTTTTTTTACGATGAAAAGGCGTCGTTTTATACAAAATGCACCGTTTCATTTAAATGTGGCACCAGCATATTTTCCCAACTCAGTCCTTAATTTATCCTTTGTTCTTTTAAGTCCTCACAATGTAATTTGGATTTTAAGAATTAATTCAATTGCATCCCTGCCAATTTCAGTCTCCACCCCTATAGTTGGTCGCGCTTTTCACTTCAGTCCTTGGCCTCTGTTTATGCAATTGGACCCTCAATTGATCAATAAACTTTCAATTTCTTCAATTTGGCCCCTGATTTTGTTAATTACATCTCCTATATTTACACGCCTTTTCCAATTTGGTCCTTGGTTTTGGATTTCATCAATTAAGTCCCTAATTGGCCATTAAACTTCAATATTTATGCAATTAAGCCCCTGATTTGACCAAATCAACTCTTGAAAATTATAATTTGACCCCAGAACTTTAATTTCTTCCAATTAAAGCTCAAATTGACTTTAAAATCAATTTTTTTTGCAATCAAACCCTCTATAAATTCAATTAAACCTTCAATAAAATCCAATTAAGTCCATAAACATCCAATTTTGGACTTTTCTCTTCAAATTAAATTTTCTTTTCTCACAGGGCTCTCATCATTCAAGTATATATTGTAAAAAATTTCAATTCTTGTATTTTTGAACCTCCTTAATCAATTTTTCTGATCCTTTCCTGAGCGCTCCAACCTCCTATTATTTTTCTAATTTCTTCCGGCTATATATTTATTTATTTATTTTTATTTTTGTGTGGAGACCTAAAAATGGGTTACAACAGATGCACAGATGCTCCCTCTTTATAATACTTACGGAGCAGGGGTTTTGCGTAGTAAGTTTTATAAAGATAAACAACATGGAACTTCCAAAACTTAGTCATCTTGAGATCCCAATCTAGCGATCCTCTGATTTATAACTTTGATTAGACTAACTTGGAATCCCATCTGAGATCCCTTCTGGTGACCTCTTTTAACCAAAAAATCTATATTTGTAGCTTGGCCAACCTGAAATCCTATCTAGCGATTTCCTTTAGCCAGAGCTAATATTTGTGTTGCGGTTGGGTTAACCTAAGATCCCTTCTGGCGACCTCCTTTAACCAAAACCAAAAACCTATAATTATAGCTCAATCAACCTGGAATCCCATCTGGCGATTCCCTTTTACCAAAAGCTGAAATATGAGATCCCTTCTGGCGACCTCTTTTAACCAAAACCGAAATATGAGATCCCTTCTGGCGACCTCCTTTAAGCAAAACCAAAAAACTATATTTGTAGCTCGGTCAACCTGGAATCCCATCTAGCGATTCCCTCTAACCAAAGCTAAAATATGAGATCCCTTCTGGTGACCTCCTTTGACCAAATCCAAAATATGAGATCCCTTCTGGCAACCTCCTTTAACCAAATCCAAAATATGAGATCCCTACTGGCGACCTATTTGTAGCTCGGTCAACCTGGAATCCCATCTGGCGATTCCCTCTAACCAAAGCTTAAATATGAGATCCTTTCTGGCGACCTCCTTTAAGCAAAATCAAAAAACTATATTTGTAGCTCAGTTAACCTGGAATCCCATCTAGTGATTCCCTCTAACCAAAGCTAAAATATGAGATCCCTTTTGGTGACCTCCTTTGACCAAATCCAAAATATGAGATCCTTCTGGCGACCTCCTTTAACAAAATCCAAAATATGAGATCCCTAATGGCGACCTATTTGTAGCTCGGTCAACCTGGAATCCCATCTGGCGATTCCTTCTAACCAAAGCTGAAATATGAGATCCCTTCTGGCGACCTCTTTTAGACCAAAACTGAAATATGAGATCCCTTCTGGTGACCTCTTTTAACCAAAGCTGATATCGGTATTGCGGTTGGGTTAACCTGAGATCCCTTCTAGCGATCTCCTTTAATCAAAACCAAAAAATCTATTTTTGCAGCTCGGTCAACCTGGAATCCCATCTGGCAATTTCCTTTAACCAACGCTGATATCGATGTCATTCTTCCTGATGGCAGGGTTTGAACCTTTCATTTTCTTTTGAAAATTTCCTAAGAGGTTCTCCTCACTTTATTGTTGTTCCAAAATCAAAACTGTGATTCTTTGCTATCATTAACCCAATGATTCTTTCTTCATCCACAATCTTGTTGGATTACATTAAAGATTCCTCCTGTAACGATTCAAAAACATATATGCAATGATTTATGATTAGATGCCATGCATGCATTCTTACCTGGTTTTGAAATATAAGTCCCATCATCTTCTTCTATTTCATGAAACTCTCTCTTGACATGAGCTTGCTTTTGAAGTCGTATGCTGGATTCATTTTTCGTGCCGCCTATCATATCTTTGAGAAGTTCTTCAACTTTTTACAAGTAGCTTTTTTCAAAAATGTATGATTTGTCATTGCCTTCTTTGTCATGCTCTTGTCAAATGCTTTAGCTTAATTTTCAAATCTATGGGCTTCTGTCCCATTTCAAATGTGTCAAACTTTTCATGAAACATCATTTATTGCCCCCAGTGTAGGGGTGTGATCCTAGTCTGGGCTTTTCTATAGAGAAGAAATTCATTCAGCCAATGATAAACTTTTTAGTGAGTGATGTGATAACGAGAGGTGAAATTTTTTTTTTTTTTCACAAAACGCATTGTTAGGATTAATGCAAAAAAGATTCTCTATTCTTATCTTTCTTCTCTTCTCTTCCCCCTTTTAAGATTCTTCTTTCTAGAAAACAAATTGAGCGTTGTGAGATCAATGCAAAAAGAAAGAAGTTAATGGCCAAACTTTGCTTCATTGATTTAGGAGCATACATCAAACATAATATCTTTTTACAGAGTTGGAGTTCACAGGCCTAGCTAGGTCTCCTCCATCCATTCTAGCCAACTTCAGCGCTCCTCCTAAGAATGCCTTCCTTACTATGTAAGGACCCTCGTAATTTAGTGCCCATTTGCTTTGATCTTCTCCGGGTAACGACAATATTTTCTTCAACACTAGATCCCCTTCTTGAAACAACTGTGGTCTAACCTTTTTATCGTATGCCTTGGCCATGTGTTTCTGGTAAAGTTGATGATGACATATTGCAGCTATCATCTTTCGCTAATCAGGTTCAGTTTTTCATATCTCACTTTGGTCCACTCAGCCTCTTCTAGTTCGGAATCCATCAATACTCTTAACGATGGGATTTCCACTTCCAACGGCATCACTACCTCCATACCATACACCAGAGAATATGGGGTAGTCCCTGTCAAGGTCCTGACTGTAGTGTGGTATGCATGGAGAGCAAATGGCAACATCTCATGCCAATCTCTATACGTGACTACCATTTTCTGAATAATCTTTTTGATGTTCTTGTTGGTGGCTTCTACTCTGCCATTCATTTTTGGCCAGTATGGTGAGGAATTCGAATGCTTGATCTTCCACTTGGTACACAACTCCACTATCATTTTGCCATTGAAATTCTATGCATTATCGGTCACTATCTTTTCCGGAGAACCATATCGACAAATCAAGTCCTTTTCTACAAACCTCTTCACTACCTTCTGTGTTACATGGGCATACGAATTAGCTTCCACCCATTTGGTGAAGTAGTCAATAGCCACGAGGATGAATCTATGCCCATTGTTAGCTTTTGGGTTAACAGGACCGATCACATCAATTCCCCACATTGCAAATGGCCAAAGAGATATTAGATTAAATAGCGGCGCTGGCGGTGTATTGACCTTATCACTGTAAACTTGACACTTATGACATTTCCTGACATAGTCAATGCAGTCTTTCTCCAACGTCATCCAAAAATAACCAGCCCTTTGTATTTTCCTTGCTATCATATGACTGCTAGCATAAGTTGAGCAAATCCCTTCATGGACCTCTCGCAATACCTTTCTAGCATCTGTTTCATTCAAACACCTTAGCATGGTTCCGTCAAATGATCTTTTGTATAAAATCTCTCCATCTAAATAGAAGTCTATGGCCAACCTTCTCAAGGTTTTCTTATCCATTTTAGAAGCTCCCACCGGATATTCATGATTCTGCACAAGATTCTTGATATCGTAATACCAAGGCTTTTCGTCTATCTCTCCTTCAACTAAGCAACAGTGAGCTGGGTCATTTCTAATGTCAATGTGTACAGGTTGTACCTTATATTCGAGATCAATGGTAGTCATAGCAGCTAGCGTGGCCAAAGCATCCGCAAAATGGCTCCCCTCTCTTCCTAGATGGGTGAATTTAATTTCTTCAAATTCCTTTGCTAGTGTGGATAGGTATTCCTGGTACGGCCTTAACTTTTCTTCCTTGATCTGCTATTCCCCTTTAACCTGACAGATAATCAACATTGAATCCCCATATACATCTATCTTCTTTATCTTTAGCTCTAATGCCGCTTCTAAACCAAGGATACAAGCTTCATACTCAGCTGTATTGTTGGTGCACTCGAAATGCAGTTTAACCGAAACCGGATACTGTTTCTTATTAGGAGAGATTATTACTGCATCGGCCCCGTTACCATATACATTCATGGCCCCATCAAAAAACATGGTCCACTAATCTGTCTTTTCTTCTTCTTTTTCTATTGACAATATATCTTCATCGGGGAAATCAAAACCCAAAGGTTCGTAATCTTCTACAGCATTATCAACCAGATGGTCCGCAATTACACTCCCTTTTACGGCTTTCCTTGTCATATACACTATGTCATATTCAACAACCATTATCGACGAGCACTTTTCCTATGATGCAATCCTTACACCTAACCGTAATGTATAAGGGCTTATTATGTCTGGTACCTTCAGCATCAAGCTCGTCAGCCGTGAAGTACAGGTAATTAGTTACGTGGATCCTCCCCATAAGATGCTCCATGATTTTATGTTCAATGTCTTGGGGTACATACGCCTCATTCAATACCTTTTGCAAGGCGTTTCGGTGCGGCTCAGAGCTGAATATCAAGGACATAAGGGAGATCCTAGCTGGAGTCTTTTTTAGTTGATCTACTATGCAATATTCGCTATGCTTGATCAACTTTAAAAATTCATTTGACTCCTCTTCCATTATAGGCTTATTAACTTCTAGTGCTTTGTCAAGATCTACCATTTCTTTGCCCTTTGCCTTCCGCAACTCCTCAGGCGTAAAGCAACGACCACTCCGAGTCAAACCACTAATCTTAGTTTGGAACATAAGAAGAGGAGTTCGAATGTTGGAGGCATAACCATAATTATAAGGCATGGCATTGTGATTTCCTTTTATGCAGGAAGGTTTAACCAAGATTAGCCTTAGTGGCCCGTTAGCTGTTTGTTGGACCTTACATACTCCTGTCATCTCATCTTGAACTTCCATCTTACTCACCTCACCCTTGCTCTCCATGGGTTCAATCCTCAACTCCCCCATTTTCAGCATTTTTACAATCTTTTCGCAAAACTCGATGCAATCCTCAATATGATGTCCATCTCTTCCATGGAACTCATAATAATCATATCCCTCAAAATGGCTTTCAACATTTGTCTCCAGAAATCCTGATTGTACCAACATGTCGTACAACTTCTTCATGGACACCTTCAACGCCTTGCACTGATTTCCAGCTTCTATCATGCCAACTCCACTACTACTCGCGGCATGTTTAGGTAATGAGTTTGAATTAACATTGGGCTTGTCTTCAAAGGATACCCATCCTATCTTAATAAGCTCCAACAACCTCTTCTTAAAAGTGTAGCAGGTTTTAATCCCATGCCTGGGATTACCAGCATGGTACTCGCAAGTCAACTCGGGCTTAGGAATGGTGGTTGCAATGGTAGTGCAGGGATAAGAGCTATGTGCCCAATACTCAACAGTTTGGCATACATGTCCTTCAAAGGCATGGGTAATAAAAGGCATTTCCTCTATTAGCTAAGTCCCCAATAAAAAGGTGATGGCCCCCATGTATTCTCGATACTTTGAAGCATCATTTCCAACTTGGGTGGCTTATTGTTGCAACTTTTCGCATAGCGGGCTGCTTGCTCGACCTGCTTTGTCATATGCCTTATCTTATCATGGAACACGGTGTTATTTGCGATTATCACCTCGTTGCTGGCTCCTAAGGCTTCATTACTTCTTTCCAACACTCGAACCATATCCTCCAACCGCGCCAACTTATCCCTTACCCTCTGTAGTTCTTCCTTTTCTATATTCAGCTCGGCTATTTTAGAGTTAATTTGAACTGCAAAGTTGTCCATGTAGTCTTGACATTCTTGACGTTCTTGCTTAGCCTTACTCAGCTCCTCTTCCATCTCGAAGTAATGGCTTCTCAACTCCCTCAACTCTTCTTCTCTTATCTCGATCTCAGATTGTAAAGCCATCATCCTTCCTTTCAAAGACTCAGCTCTCTTCTGGTAATTCTCATATTAGACTTAGCGACCTTTCTTGCACTTCTCTCTTCCTCAAGTTGCACCATATATTGAGCTCTGATCCTTCTTTCCTCTTCTATGTCGAGTTGGGCTAGCCGATTCTTCTCCTTTTCAACTTCTACTTTCTTTAAAAGAATGCTCTTTCCTTTCTTCAAGGAATCCATCACCTCTTTGTCAACATTCATCTTGCTTTTTGTTGATCTCTTAACCTTTGCCAACTCTTTTTCTGTAAGCCCATTCTTCTTAACTAGCTCATCATATTCGGTCATTCGATTCCTTAACTCAGCCTGAACCCCTTTTGCTATTTCTTCAACTACCTCGACCCTTTTCTGCCATTCCTTTAAAGACGTTAACTGTTTATCCTGTTTTTCTAACCGCTGGTTCAAGTAAACCCTCGTCGTATTTTCTTCCTCTAACTGACATTCTAATAGCTATTGCTGCCCTTTACTTTTGCTGAGATCAATTATACATCGTTCTAGCTGTTTTCTTAACTCTTCCTTATTATCAGTCCTTTTCCTTTTTGGTTGCTCTATCGCTGATTCTGGATGTTTTTGTGTTGAGAAATCCCTCACTTCAGAAAGCGCTTCATTCCTCCAAACTGCATAATTCTGGCTGAATGATGTTTCAAAATTGCTCCCTTCTTCCCTTTTTACCATCAGGGGCCTTTCCCAATCTTGTCGGATAAGCTCCATCTCTTCGAGGAATGGTTGGTGCTTGAATACACCAGCGAAATCAGTTAAACCCAGAGTTCTTGGTGCATACTGCATTCCACCCAACTGCCTTGTTACAAGGGTGGACGTGTAACTGATGTACCCGATTACACTAATCAAGGGAACCCATATCTTGCTTCCACAACTCATTGTGAAGATGGCGTTGTTCATCCATGGTGCTTTCCATTTGAAGTTGCTCCTTGGCAATGCTGCATATTTATCTATCCGTGCTTTCTCATCTCAGTTCTTCCAAGTCTCATCCATGGTAACCTTTAACGGTCGTAGGTCAACCACCAAAAGTTGTTAAAGATGTCCCTTGGTGTTTTGATATGACTGATAATCTATAAATACAACATAGGGATGCAACATCTCATGGCTCCTTTTCCATGCGTTCTGCAGTGGTTAAGTGATAAAATGGTTTCTACCAAAATGGCTGACGCGGGATTGATCTGGTCACACTCGTATTCTATGAAGACACTTGCTGCTTCTAAACTGATGACTCCAATTTCGGAAGGGAACAATACCAGTCCAAAAATGGCAAAGGCCACCAATCTATATCGTTCATCTCCCAACTTGCCTTCTTCAGAATGTTTCTTCATTCGGGCTTCAATGACTTTCCATTTAAAACCCCCCTCGGCAACTCTACATTGGTTGATCTTTCCCAAGCCTAATAAACTGACTACCTCTGAAGCTATGTCTTCAAATCTTCGCCTTAGGTAGATCCTGTGGCTGTTGTTTGGAAAATCTAGAATCCTTTCATATTCCTCCAAAGTTGGTGTCATATCGATGATCCCAAAGGTAAAACACTGATAACTAGGATCCTAAAAATTCAGTAGGGCTTTGATTGTTGCTGCTTGTACGGGTAACCTCATTAGTTGTGCTATTCTCCCATATCGCCTTTCAAAAATGGTCTCATCAATATACTCCATAATAGACAATAACTTCTCCAAGTCATTTACCATGTGATTTATCTTAGTAATGCAAGGCAACCTACTAGCATTGATTCTTGGACATTTTCCTTCAGCTACCTGAGTCAACTCAGATTCTTGCCCAAACTCTTGGAAAGATAGGTACTTAGTCATGATTTCAACTTAAAAACCTGGATTGATGAATTTAACATTATTAATCATCATGCAAATGAACGTCAAATACATATCCTAAAGACAAGCTCTATTTATTATGTGAGAATGGGTAGTTTTTCTATCTGGTCTTGAAGGGGTCTCATATCTGCCCAGTGACGTTCTTCGTAAAGACAATATGGGGGCGTTGCAAGGAACAGTTAAGGCACGTATGCCCACCATTAACAAGCAGGCACTCAGATATGAGTTGGGTGTTTCACGCATCTGAACCCTGACCAATAGTCATAGGGCAAATCACTAATCCCCCACCTCATTTAAAGCTTGTGTGTGCTTCTCAAAATCAAAGTATGTGATGCATGAGACAGTTCTATACAATGCATGAACAGTAGGTGTAAAAAATTAAAAGCATATACGCAAATAACAAAAGGAAAAACATGTTAACAATAACCACACGAAAACACAAACAAACGAGACAAAAACAAAGCTTAGTCTACAAGGTCCCTAGTGGAGTCGCCATTCTGTCGCACGTGTGCGGCGTGAAGGCGAACATTTCCACTTTAAATCTAAAATGTGTAATATCTATATCTGGAAAATATGGGGAGACAAGAAATTCTTGTCTTTTATCAGTGAAAAATGGAATGGGAGTCGCCACCTAGTATTTTGGTCACTAGGAACCCTAACTGGTCTCAGAGATCAGGTACGGGGACTAATTGCGTAAATGGAAGGTATTAACTCCCCAAATATGCCTTACCTAAAGTAAGCTGCATTGTTTGATTGTCTGATAAAAAGCTAAGGTGTTATCGTATCTCTAGTTGTTGGTCTGTCTATGGTTTAAGAAAAGTCCTCCTCAGTAAGGAGATCCTTATCTTATCGAGTAAAACCTAACCGTTCTACTATCTACATGAAAAATATATTTTTAATATCAGGAATACATTTTACGTATAAATTCGTAATCCAGATACTAAAAGAAGACAAAAAGATTTTTTGAGAATTTTTGAAATATTGGCCTAGTTCTCATGGCTCTAACAAACTTGTTGTTACAGCCAAAGTGCATACTAATACATACTTTTTTTTGAAATTTTCTTTGTTGTATGAAAATATGATGTGATGATTTTTTTTTTCTTTATTTTTGAGAGACTAGGTCGTATGCATGAAAACAAAACATTTTTTTTTATATTTTATTTTTTTGATGTCTCGACGAAAACCGGGTATTTTAATACTGGATTTGTATCTTTACGGTATAAAAATACAAACCAGTATTAAACAATTTTGATAAAAATATGGAGGAAAATCAACAAAAAAATTTTAAGGATTTTTTAGAATTTGTTTTTAAATTTTTTTTATATATCTCTAAATATATATAAATAATATAAATACATTATAATATATAATATAATATTAGGTGGGCTAGGCTGGGCCAACCCAACTAACTAGCCTGAACTCAGCCCTAAAAGGGTTGGGCCAATCTCAGCCCAATAGTGTGTACCCCCTTGAACCGACTGCAGGAGTTTAGTTCATGTTTGCTGGAAGATTGACAAAAACAGAGAAGAAAAAAATGTTTTTCGAATCCCGTTTCAACTGTTTTCTGCTCTCTTTATCCTTCCCCTTCGTTGTCGAAATCATTTGGATTCTTAGATTAATTAGGAGTCTTCGTGATGCTAAACTAGTCCCTTCTTTATCTAGTCTTTAAATTTGGATAAATCACTCAGAATTTGCACTAAAAAAATTGATTCTGTTATTGTCGCAATTCTGCTTGAAATACCAATATTGTTCCAACTTAGGCTTTGATTCTGACTTGGTTTTGTGCAATATTTGACCATCCCAGCTATATTCTATCATTCATGACAAGTTAAATAATTGATATACACCTTTATTGGGTCCTAGGGCCCACTGTTCTTATGTCAGACTCTCAGTCACATTGGGATGCCTAACATTGTTAGTTTCTGAAATCAGATCAGGAGATCCCTTTTGACCAACCAGGTTACGGCTAGATTCTGTTCTTCAAAACAAATTTATCTCACTTTGAATCCTTCATGAAAGTTGTAGATCTGTACATGCTGATGAATTTGGGCTTTTGAATCGCTTGATTTGGATATCATAAGTTTAAGATATTATCGTTTGAACATCTAGTGGAAAAGTAGAGAATCCTGTCGTAAAAAGGATTCCAGGGGAATATTTTTGCTTCTTCAAACGACGTCGTGCAATCTTTCATTTTTATAAACCACACTGCGTACGAGACAGCCCATAGGATTTAATTAGCATGGTACTGTTCATGGTCATTTTTTAGCACAACTATCCCGTCTGATTTCTTTCATTTTTCTCTACACAACCCTCCCCCGTCTGATTTTTTTCCTCTTTTTTCTCTGCACAAACCTCCCCATATGCAATTATTTCCTTTTCTCTACAAATTCCTGCTAGTTTCCTTTATCATCACGCTTGATTTTTGGAGCTGCAGACCACGTTTTTCTGCCTCAGTCCAAAGGAAACAGTTTATGCCTCATGATGCCAGCTGTGGAAGGAAAGAAAGGAGCTGCAACACCCTTTGATCACTGAAAATAATCAATGGAATCAGCAGAATATCAATCAAAATATTCTGGTTTCCTAACTTGCTTTATCTGATTGTAAACCACCCGAAATTATATCCTAGATTAGTGTATTTTGTTTCCTAAAAAGAGCTGCGTTTAGGCTATATAAACCTCCTCTGCTAGGAGAAGAGAGGAGGAAGAAAGAGGGAGGAAAAAGGGGATGAAGAAAAAGAGAGGAAAAAGGGAGAGAAAAAAAGGAGAAAAGGAGGAGAAGAAACGAGTGAAATCTGCAGCATATAGAGATGAAGCTCTGCTGCTAAACACTAATAGAAACTTTTGTCTGTCAAAACTGGGGAGACCTGCAGAAACGAGGGAGATCTGCAGCATATAGAGAAGGAGCTTTGCTGCTAAACCTTGACAAAAACGATCGTTTGGTTTTGTATTTCATCTTCTACAGCCAAAACTAGTGAGACCTGCAGGTAAGTCTCAACTTTCTCCTCCCCTGCCGCATATAAATCTGATTGTTTTGATATTTTAAAAAACTTGTTTTGTCTTCTGGCTTTGCACCTTCATTTTCTATTTTTTTTCCATACAATGAATGCTTGTCTTCTGTTTCCTTCTGTGGCTTTGAGGTTAGACGGTTATTTATGTTAGAGTTTGCGGGTTCCTTTTTTTTTTCTCTTTCTCTAGTGCATGAGGAACCGTGGGGGGCTGTTATCAGCCCACTCTTCTGTTCGGGTGTTTCTTTTCTGCTTTATAATCTGGGATGGGGTATCTTTGCTCCTAAATAAAGCTTTGGTCCAGAGAAATATGGGGAAACCCCTTTGCATTTGCAGTAATCTTTCGGGCAGGTTTAGGGGACGTGTTTCCCTCTTTGCTGTTGAATGACAGCATTTGTGTGTACTGTTCAAGTGAATTATAATTCACTTGAACAGTGACTGAGTTTGATTTTGGGGTTTTAGGATATACCGAATTTTATTTGAGGAGAATTAGCTTTGAGGGGCCATCTTTGTTTTTTTTTCGAATTGTTCAGTTTTTTTTCTTCTTGCAAAATTTTGAGAATACATGTATATGTGCATGGTTTGTCGTCTTTAATTATGATTAACTGTGATGTTTGGGTTTTCTGAAAAAATATAGAAATGTTTTCTTGGATGCTGCATACGACTAATACCCTAACATATTTTGAATTTCATTCTTTAAAAAAAAACAAATATTCAAAGTTTAAAAGAAAATGTATTTTAGTATGGATTTCTTAAACACAAAAATTATTTTCTTGCATTCTGGATTTTACAACATGTTTGTAAAACTCCAAAGGGTGTTGGCCAATATTTCAAAAATACAAAGATCTTATTTTTGGGGGATTAGACTTTATTCACCTTTTATATTTGGATAAAAAAATCTCAAAGGAATGAATATCCAAAATAGTTTTGGGAATAACCTGTTATTATTCACTCTTAATGTTTGGATAAAAAAAACCAAGTGGTTAATATTCAAAATATTTTTCTAGAAATAATAAGTCATCATACATCTTTGAAAGAAGCCTCGATTATAATCGGGGATATTTTAAATTTTGACTCCATGGTTCACGAGCCGTGAAAGTATGAAATACTAAGGCAAAAAAGGGTTTTTAAAGCACCTTGAATTTCCTTAGATTTCTAATTTAGTTTTTTCTTCTTCTTCCTTGCGATTTACTAGTGGTGGCGAACACTTGAAATACCAAGAGAAAAATGAGTTTTTAAAGTACATTGAATCTCCTTGGATTTATATCTTAATTATCTTTTAAATCGTAGGTTATAAATTTAGTCTAAATCAAATACAAATTTCAAGAGATCTGCATTGGTTCTCCTTGGTACTTTGTAGACGTATCTAAAGGTGTGATCCACATTGACCAAGGATTTTTTCTTTTAGACTTTGAACCCAAGTCCATTTATCATAGCAAATCTATCCTAGAAAAACTGATTAGAGAACACCAACATCATAGCAAGGCAAACCAAACAACAAGCAGCTTACCTTAGATAGGGCGTGCTAGGGGTGTTAATACCTTCCATTTACGCAACCAGTCCCTTGCCTTAGAATCTCTAAAAGACCTGTTAGGTTTTCTAGTAACTATAATACTAGGTGGCGACTCTCTTTTTCACAAAACAAAGACCCTGACATGGAATCCCCGCTCCCAGGGAGGGTCGTCGCGACCATGCGAGGGTGCGACAGTGTGTAAACAGCATTTTCCCATGGAGTTGATTTACTTGTAACATGCATGTGTCCATGTGTCTGGTTCAATTAATTTTCCGAGGATATGCAAAAAATTCCTTCATATCATCACTTCAATAACAGCTTGACCTATGACTTAATTTTAGCCTATTTTCAGCTCAAGATTGGAACTGCAAATAGATTGATGGACTCCTAAGGATGTTACTACCAAGGAAAAAAAAAACAGTTATACCAGATTCTTTTATTTTTCCAGTAATAGAAAGGTTCTCCAGAAAATTAAATTAAAATTTTCTTAATTGCTTAATTTGATGAGCTTGTTATTTAAATCAGTACTATAATTCG
>Ga0325414_1003218_pt1 | contig 16920 bp, 13 predicted proteins | sample PopdelMetagenome_8_FD_206183 | JGI IMG/M metagenome (GOLD analysis project Ga0325414, IMG submission 206183) | Populus deltoides microbial communities from Bellville, Georgia, United States - Leaf-PdKOR-R3 | ecosystem: Host-associated > Plants > Phyllosphere > Phylloplane/Leaf | place: USA... | reverse complement strand
TTTTTATTTGTTTATCAAGGTTTTTTTACAATTAATCAATTATTTTTTTTAATATTTTAAATAAGTACCGACGGATAGTATCCGTCGGCATTTAACAGAGAGTTGCAAAAAAATTACGTGATTTTGCCACATTCACCGACGGATTGCCGACGGATACTAACCGTCGGTGATTTACTACCGACGGATAGTATCCGTCGGTAATTCACAGAGAGTTGTAACAAAAATTACAAGCCATGCCATCATTACCGACGGGTTTTCCGTCGGTAATGCCGTCGATAATTACCCTTGACATTACCGATGGCTATAGTCCGTCGGTAATGTTCCCGCGGGAAACTTTTTTTTGGCGGACGCGTATCCGTCGGTGGTTCCGTCGGTGTTTCCGTCGGTGGATGTTTTTTTTATTTGCGACAGAATTAGCGACGGAAATGAGATTTACCGACGACTGTTATACCGACGGACGTGATCCGTCGGTGACTCCGTCGGTGACTCCGTCGGTATTATTGTTACCGACGGAGTGCATTGATGTCACCGACGGAATTAGTCCGTCGGCAAAACTGTATAATGTTGTAGTGACTAAAGCTACAATTCCCTGTTCAATCTTCATATATTCTCTTAATATTATAGTAACCAAAATTATATATTTGGAAGGAGTAGAGTAAAAGAAGCATAACATTAGATCCAAGTAAAAAACTCACTCACTTTATTAACCCTTTGTTTGGCTAGATTGTCAACCGTATGACTTGCTTCCTTTAAAACATGACAATAAGATATAGAACCTAAAGATCAACATGACAAAAGGCCTAAATGAATAAGTCATGATATTTCCAAGGCCTAATAGGATGCTTGTTCATCCAGTTAACAACATGGGCAGAATCAGACTCAATAATGAAATTCCTTTCAAAAAATTCATTCTTTGAAGAGGATAATTTCAGGGCTTTGATTATAGTGAGCAATTCAACCTCATTTGACTCCTTAATTCCTACAGAGACTGAAAAAAAATCTCATCACTATGCCATTATGATCATGTAGTGCACCTCTGATTCCAGCGGGTCCAGGTTTACCCTTAGAAGATCCATCTGTTAGTTTAATATGCCCTGTAGCTAATCAGTTGGTTATACGTGGTATTATTATATTCATATAAATACATATTTATAATTAATAGAGGCTTAATTTATCTTTAATATTCATATAATTTAGATTAATGAATTTATAGGAAAGGTAAAATCCATGAGACAAAAATGCTTTGCAAAGAAAATTATAAACTTGTTATAATTATGAGATTCCTATTGCATCAAAGCATTGTTCCTAAAATGTTCCTGGTCGATGCTCTCTTAAGTACTAGATATTCATTAGAGTTGTAGATATTGATACATATTATGTTCTTTCTTTTATAAAAGAAAGTAGTTGTTCTCATAAGCTGAGGTATAAAGGATACCTAGAACTAATATGTGGGTACTTGTCATAAGATATGTACATTGAATTGACCCGTATGAGAATTTCATATGGAGAGATCACTTATGTCTATGGAAAGGCTTACGTGACGGTTGTGTAGGTGATTCTTGGACTTGAGATCACTAAATTATCTTATAAAGAGAATGTTATGCTTTGATCCAGTTATATGTTATCTTGATCGAGGTAATGAAGGAGTAGACATTGAGTATAGTATGAACTATATGAAGGTACTTGAGTGATCAAGAGAGGGTTTCATCACCTTAGATAAATTAGAAAAAATGTTTCATTTGTTCTCAAATTGTATTGACTGAGAAATCTTTGGCTAAGGTAGAATGAGATTTGAAACTCTTTTCGTCATTTGCGTCATTTGCGTCATTTTCAACGTCTTTTCCAAAGAATTTCAAATACAAAAAAAAGTAAAAATAAAATGAAAAAATACATTTAATTTTTAGTGATCTAATTATAATTGTGGAAGGGAGATGACAAATTTAAAAATTAAAAACCCTTTCACCAAGCAACCTATTTTTTAAAATCAAATGGTCTATAATCATTCTCTTAATCCAAGGATCCATTTTTCTTTGTTTTGTCTCCAAGTTATCAAATGAATGGTTGAGATTTATTCTTGAAATCTAATGGTTGATTTTGGATCGTTTTGCCTTCAAGACAAAGAGAATTTTCACCTATAAATAGGTGGTCACACATACATAAAGAGGGGGGAGAATTGGTTAAAAAAAGCACAAAGAATAGAGAAAAAAATAATTCACTCTTCTCTCCCAAACACTCTCCTTTATTGAAACTGAGATTCTCTTCAAGTTTCAGCTAGGCACTAGTTACATCAGCCTAACCACTCACCACAAGCATAACCATCACTCAATTGAGACCAGTCAACTCTTTAACATCCAGCCCTGAATCATCCACCATTGTTAATATCCTAGCAAATTATTCAACCCATACTAACTTAGAAATCCACCACTGGAATTGTCATTCCACCCCCTTTTCGGTCTCATAAAACACCTATATCAAATCAACACCTTCATACACCTACACAATTTTCCATCTACTAAGCTAAATCACATCTCTTCAAAACCAATCACAATAGCCATAGAACCTCCAGCAACCTTCCTAAACCAATTCCCTTCTTCATCACTATAAACTTGTGAATCTAACAATCCCCATTTGCAAACCATTACCAACCTTTTCCATAAAATTTTCTTATCACAAGCTTCCCATTCAAAGAACCAAGACATAGCCCTTCAATAACCACAACTTCCATTTGTAAACCAACTACAATCTTAAACTTCCAGCCAAAACCACTCCAAATCAGACCATAAACTGACTAAAAAACACTCCTAAATTAACCTATTACCCATGGCTTCCAACCTTTCATCAACCGTAAATCACCTTTCATAACCTGGCCACTACATAAACCATCTCTAGCCAAAACAACACCTTTTTTTTAAATCCGATGGTGAGCTCCCCCCAACAAAGCCAACACAAGACAACCCCCTTCACCTTAGACTCCTTTACACTATTGTAAGCACCCAAAACCTATAAACCAGCAATGCCTTAACCGTCGGTTAGTCACCATCAACAGTGGTTCCACCATGTGATCTAGTCATTTCTTCCTCCCTGAGCCATCAAAAACAACCACTTGAATCTTTGGAAACAAACCAAGAGGAAGAAAATGCAATAGAAAGAGAGGGAGATAAAACTGACAAAATTGTTTATGTGATTGTTTTGGGTTTTACAGGTAGCAGTATCCCTCATCGCTAATACAAGAAGAAAAAGAAGAAAGAGATGTTACCGATCTCTTATTTTTTTGTTTTCATTGTAGGTGGCACTTGGCTCCATGCGCCACCAGTGGCAATGGGGCGTGGAGACCACTCGTCGTCACTGTTTCTGCACGTTCAGAATTTTTCAGCAATTTCTACATATTAATTTATGAATTTTGGTAGGCCTATTTTGTAAATTATAAATGTTTAATGTGTGTGTTTGAATTATTTTGAATTTCGATGATTTGTATAAATGCAATTGTAGGGTGTGTGAGTAAAATATAGTAAAAAAGAATGGGTGTGTGTGTTTGTATTTTCTTACATGTTTTTTGAATGATTAAAACCATGTTTTTAAATGATTAAAAATAAAAAGACAAAAAATAAAATAAAATAAAATGTCTTAATTGCATACGACCAAGTTTCTCAAAAAAAAATAATCATATCTTATTTTAAAAAATAAAATACATGGAATTTTTTTTAGCATGTATTTTGAATTTAATAATCAATTTATTCAGGGGCAGAGCCAAAAAATAAAATTAAGGGGGGCCAAGATTTCAATTCTTTTATTATTTTAGCTAAAACCATATAGATTATTAAGGGAGGGGCTAGAAAAAAAATTTCCTTGTAGGGGCCGGGGCCCCTGCTAGCCCCCCTGTCTCTGCCCTTGAGTTTATTGAATCCATGAGAGTTTGGTCAATATTTCAATAACCGATAATTTTTTAATTTATGAGAATTAATGGTCAATATTCTGGTATAAATATTGGACCTGTAACTATACTAATATCTAAATATCAGGAGTTGACTAGGAAATTCTCATAATTATTCTGAATATTTATCAATTTTAATTGTGAGTATTTTTTTATCATAACACACGAGTTGTGAAAAGCCCTTCCACATTCTACGATAGGTGAACCCTGTCCGGGCACATAGATAAATCCTTTCCATAAGAATTCATTTGGGTACACGAGCCCATAATAAATTCAAAATGCCATATTTATTCACATGAGTAAATCTTCACCCCAAGCCATAGATAGACCACTAGTTAGGAACCCATTAAAAACCTTTAAAGCATATTCAGAGCATATATATATATATATATATATATATATATATATATATATATATAATGCAGCTGAACTCAAGTAGAGTGCACTAGGAGTACTAATACCTTTTCTAGCCACAACCAGTCCCTTACCCTTATAATCTCTGATAAAACTAATATACTCGGGTTTCCTAGCAACCCTAAACTAAACAACTAGGTGGTGACTCCCACGATCCCCCAACACCGCGTGCCCGCGTGCGACAATATAGAGAATAAACATGATTTAACATGACATATATACTCTATGCTTTAATGTTAAATCGGAACATTATTGATGATAAAAAATTAATTACACTGAGAAATCAGTCACTGAAAAGGTTACGTCAAACCACTAATGACTTTTCTAATATTTGGAGGATCGTGACACGTTGCTAGACGATGCACTTGATCTTCAAATATAAATTAATCAATTGTTTAATTGATAATAAATTAAATTGTTTAATTTATTTAATTCTATTTAATTATAATTATAATTATAATTTATATAGAGGCCAATATATTAGGAACCTAATTGGTCACACACATTAAAAACTATGAGTTAGAAATTAAACTAGGATGATTTAATTAAGTATGACTTGATTAAAATATATTTTAGAAATTAAGAACTAGAATATAATTAATATAATGATTATATTTCTAGACCTAGAAAAATCAAGTAAGGGCTTGATTTAATTAATTTCTAAAATTATCCTGAATTAATAAATGGTTATTATTAAAGGGGAAAATAATTATTCAAAGCAAAAAAGATCAGACATTTAGGTAATAAATCTTTAAACAACTCTAGATCTGTCTAACGGGATTCTATGAACTCTCGAGTAATTTTGTTTCATAGTTTCTACCGCGTGTAAGATATTCGAGAACCCAAGAGCATTAACATGCCATTTTAGAGTATACAAATCAGGAGGATTCCATGAGGTGAGAACCCTTAAACATTTGATATTAGTCCAACAAACTAAACCTTTAGTGAAGATTAATAGATCAATTGTACAATAAGAAAAACCCTAAAAAAATAGCTTTGATTCATACATATGGTCTAGTCAAATATTAAGAGAAAAGAAGTATCCTAATCAGACAACACTTTATTGAAGATTAATTCATTACACATCAGCTAAATAGACCATGAAGTTGCAAAAAAATAAAAAAAAAGCATGAACCATACCTATTTGTGAAATCTCCCATGAACAAGATATTTCTATTGTTGAAACATATTAGACAAATTCCCTGAAAAGCACCAAGATATACCTTACCAATTAATAAACCTAGCCCAAATATGCCAAATAGTAAGACAAGGAATGAGAACATGATCCACAAATTCTTCTAAAACCAAGCAAAAAACACAGCTAGCATCCCTAGCATTAAGAACTCCCCTTCAAACCATAACTCTTCTAGTATTGATCTTACCAAGAATTGTCATCCAACAAAAAATCTCTATCTTAGAAGTAACCAATCCTTTCTATTTCCCGCTAAAGAAATTACATACATTAGACTGGGTTGAAGTAGATAACATATCACACATAGATTTAACAAAATACTCATCATTAGAGTTAGGTTTCCAAATTAGCTTTTCAAAAACTTCACAATGTAGAACCAGATAGGACAACTTATTAGTAATACTTACCATAGTGTTTTCTTTTTCTTATTCTCTTTTTCTTTAATTTTTATTTGTCACTTGGTTTTTTTATTTTCAATTTAATCCATTCATATTAACTTGATTTGGGATTAAGTTTGATGTTTTGTTTCGGTTGGCTTTATATGAGGCTCTTTGATGTTAAAAATATGTTTTGATGTTGGGTTAACACTCGATTTGATAAAATAAAATTTAATTATATTGATTTAAATCAATTAAAATTTTAGAGACTCAATTTCAAATTGAAACAGATATTCAATCTTTTTTTTTTCTAAAAAATAATATCTTTATCTTATATTACCAACTCTATCTTTAGTTGTGATGAATAGATTTATTATCATTTATATATATATATATATAATTTTTGTTTATTTTATTGAAGGAACATATAATTTTTTCAATTTATAATTAATTTTTTTAATAGTAAAAAACCGTTAATAATATTATGTTGAAAAAAAAAACCCACCGCACAACACAGAACGGGGAATCAAACTAGTACATACATGATTTTACGTACGTTCGTGTACATATCCTCACAAACAATGAACTCGCATTGAAAGATTTATATGTCAATCCCAAAGCGCCAATGTTGTCCCTATTAAATAGATACAAACCACCATGTACCCACCGATTCACATGAGTGGAAATTAATCATCACAACAAAACAATGAACCAAATACATGCACAACCTGCTCCACCCTTGTCTCTTGCCCTAGTTCCAATTTTGCACTTCATAGCCTTTTAGGTCTCTAGCTAGGAGCCCTGAGTCTTCTAAACTATATTTTGCTTCATTTCCATTAGTTTTGAATCAATATATAATCTTATTATCTTGCTGTTTTTGATCTTCAATCTCCACTTGTTTTCCTTTCCACTCTCCCTCATGTTTTGTTAGTCTAGCAAGTGGGTGGATTGATGGAGATATGGTTTTCCATATTCTTGTTGGCCATGTTTGCAAATCTCAAGATTTTTCTTCATATGAATATGATCGCATTCACCAATATATACATGCTAATCTTATAATCTACGTTCGATATAAAGTCTTCTTCATTATAATTTGCTTATTTTTCCGGCAATAAAAATTAGAAATTAAGGTGTGCATAGTTTCATTTCAATGAATGATTAGGGCCTCGGAGGGATTATCTTCTTATCGTTTTGTCAAATTGATTTCATCAACATAGTGGAATTCCACAGCAAAGACTTCCTGAGCAAGAAATTGGGTTCCTTCCAGTTCTTGCAAACAAGCAAGATGGTCCAGTTTTTAGATAAGTATGTGACATCTTGTCAAATTAAGAGCTGTTGGGTTCAAGAATAATCAGCGATACTTGCTCTTCTCCCTTGACCAAATATGTAATGATGGAATCAAGTACTAACAAGATTGTTGTTGTAAACTTTGATTAGACCCTCAGTAATTCGTCCTTTTCCTCCGAAATTTCAACAAATACCTCCATTAGCTTGGTCGGGGCAACAGGTTTTTCAATAATTTGACATTTGGACAGCACCGGTAGTGGATTTCTAAAGTGATGAATCTGATCACTCATTTAAGGGTGACTCGGGTCTTCTCGATCTGATCTCATAAGCAAATTATTGTGTTAGAAAATTATACTGCATGACAAAATCAACACAACCTGTGGAATAAACTAATATCCATGCACTGCACATTCTGATCATTATTAAGTTTAATTAGAATTAGCTACTAATCAATTAACTCTTTCTATATATATATATATATATATATATATATATATATATATATATATATATATATTAATCCCTTCATGCTAACAAATCAACAATCTATCGGGCACCAAATGAAAATCCATGTGAAAAAGCTTCAAATCCTGAATGAATTAATCTTAGTCCATGATCACCAAAAAACGAAGCAAATAGCAAGAACACCACTATTTTGAGCGGGGATTTAATTCTAAATAAAATTTATATAATTTGAGGATCAAACCTAGTTCACTAAAATATTTACAAAAGAAAAAAACATTTATTATATAATATGAGATGAAAATAGAAAAATAGACTGCCATACCTTTAACAACAACACTTTCATCTTTATTCCAACATTGTGGAACTTGTCAGCCACCAACAACATAATTAAATTAATCGAACATATTACTGCTATATATTGTTACTGGTTAATTTGCTAAATGCCAGCTTGCGATGCAATGATTAGAAAGTAATTAAATTAATGTGTTTTTAATAAAAGAATTAGTTAATCTCTTAATTTGATTTAAAAATACTACTAATTAATATTCCTTTGTGATCGTTTTTATATTTATAAATTAATTTTTTTATTAAGTGTCCGTTAATAAAATATTGAAATTTCATCAATTTAGTTATTTTTCTTCCCTAAACACCTGTTAATTTCACCTTATGTTAATCGGAAGAAATCTAAGAAGCTAAAGGGGTTTTAGAGGAAAAAAAAAAAAACACAATCATAGATGATTAAGGGACTAATTAAGTTACGGTTTAGAGGGAAAACCAGAGCGACTACTTAATAATTAATGAAGTTGAAGTGCGCAAGAGACGATTCCTTTTGCGATATTGTGATTGTTCTCTTTCACATGCTTATAGAATATAATATTTGTTTTTAATTTGAAGTTGACTATATGTTCCAGAGAATTCATGCATTTTGCATCCTTTTGCTATAATTACATGCTAAAGACCTTGATTTGACTGACTTCCCTTGTTGTGTTACATGCAGTATAGCAATTGCCCTTCTTTTTTTTTTTTCTCCCTTTTTTCTTTTTGAATAATTGCAGCGTGTTTGGACATCAAGAACAAGAATCATTGCCTGTTTTGTCGAGGGGAGGGTGGGAAGTCAAGAGTGTTTTTTTTTTAAATAAAAAAATAAAACAATCAAAAAAATATTTAAAGAATAATAAAGTTGACGTAGTCACATGTGACATCAAAAAAATATTTATTTTTTTAAAATATTTTATGAATAGTGTTATTTGTCCATTTTTTTTAATAACTGTGCTAATTCTTTTTTTTAAAAAAAAAAAAACCTCGGAAATCAACCTTATGATGCCGGCTATGATTTTATGTGGTGCAGCTTTGTTTGGTGCAACATTTCCCTTCTGATTTTTTAATCGAATTACTGTGAAATAGGAGTATTAAAAGAATTTATAAGAGGGTATGATTAAAGTGTCCAATCACACAATACCTATGTTGATTCAAACAGAGTTAATTTTGGAAAAGTGTCTCGTGACAAAACCTATTATTTTCTTGACAAATTAACTTTTCCTGCAAATCCATTAATTGGTAGCTAGCTAGGCAAATCATATCCAAGCCTTGAGAAGATAAGTCTGCAGTCTAACTCAAACAGGAACTTCATCGAATTGTCAGAAAGTTTTTGCCTATGATGACGCCTATATCCATATCCACCATGCGTGTGCATGTTTATGTACATGTTTATATATATATATATATATATATATATATATATATATATATGATCACAAATTGAAAATTGTTAAAGAGTTAATAAAAAAACAAAATTTCATAATTCCTCCACTATTGAATGAAACTTTAGATTATGGTGATTATTTGATAGACTATTACGTTTTTATTGATTAAATAGTTAGGAAATTCAATCTTATCATTTTTATTTTTTTAATTCAACTAATAAAATTAAATACATGATATTGAGCTTGTACAATTTTTAAAATTAAAAGCTTTCATTTGAATAGAGTTGTTTTAAAAATAATATAAAACCATTTCTAATATATTTTTTATGAAATACGACAAATTCATTAAACAACTATTGTAGCTATTAAAAATATGATTTAATAAAAAAGAAATACAAAAAAAAAAAAACAAATGAGTCAGAAACTATAAATTTGCAATGATGTCATCTTCTCCAATAACTCCTTGCCTAACCAAGTAATCCACCATATGATTCTTTTTATGAATATGTTCAAAACACATAAAAACATATTGTAATTATTGAAAATATTAGTGAATTCAGCTTGTAAATACCAAGGCCACATAATATTTTTTTCCTTTAATCCAAGTAATAACATTTTAATAATTTAACTTCATAACCCATTGATTTGTAGAAGCATAACACCAATCAACATTTAAATGCATAGCTTTTCGATTTTACTAGACCTCGGCTTCATTACATTCCATATTACATATGGAATAGAAAAAAATACAAAGAAATTTCCTTTCATGATGTCTAAGAACACCACCAATTCTTAAAGGCTCTGGTTTGTCATTTGAAGACGCGTCAACTTCAGGATACCTATAGGAGGAGGTAGCCAAGAAGAATCGTTTCTCATATTTGTCTTGTTAATCCACATAAGAAGACCATCTAATGAACAAAGTAAATCTAACATAGTATAACAGAAACTCTCATTATTATATTTTACCAAAATAACAACTTGATAATAAAAAAGGAATACCACACGCCATCCCAATCAATTTTTTTCTCTTTAAAAAACAAATAATACGAGCATTCTAAAAGGACCAAATTATATAAAAAAGAACAAACACTATATTCTATTTCATAGATCCCCGTACCATTCCATTCCATAATAAGAAGAATTCATTTAGAGATTGAGGCAAGATCAACTGTTGTTCTAAACAATCTACCACCCGAGACAACAACTTTCAAACCATATTATAATAAAGTAAAATTTGAGTCACAATTTCAATCTCGCTTTAAATAAAATGAACAATTTAAATCATTACTTAGTAAGATACCTCTTCGATACAAAGTCTTTTGTAGGCAATTTATTCAAGATAAAAAGCCATAGATGAAACTCTATCTTTAGGGGAACAAAAAAGTACCATATATTTTATAAAAAAAGTTTTCTCATGTCAAAAAATTGACTCAAGAAAAGATGTGAAACTCTTAACTGATAAAAAAACCCTTCGAGTTTGGTCTCCAAACTCTTTTATTAACAACATTTTGGCATAAAAAATTTATGATAACAATTGCAATAATTCCTTTTCCTTTACCTCTTCTTAGTCCCAAAGTCTTCTCTTTCAAGATAAGGACCATTTCCAACCGAAGCTATTCTAGGATCCCCGTCTTTGGAATCTTAGTATTTAGATTTCCACAAACTACATAAAAAGTAAGAAATCTAAGCATGAAGGTAGAATCTTTTAATCATTTTGAAATCTAGAATAAAGTGTCATTCTTATTTCTCATAACCACTAAAATTGAATTTTTCAAACCAAAGGAACACTCGTCTATATAATTGATAGTTGCATAAACACCACTCCAAATAGCTGAAAGAATTTCTGAAAACTTTGGCACCACTCTATTATTACCAAGCTAATATTTCTAATATTTTATTTACCCATTTAAATTTTTGACAATTATATTATGAGGGTCTAATTCCATGAAATACATTTGGATATTTAAGTAATTGATTTTTTCTTTGAAAAAAAATGCATTTTTTCTTCAGAAAATATATGCATCATTCATATAGACTTACCTCTCTGACTTTTGAATGGTAACAATTTGGTCCAATAATAGAAAATAATTGCCATCATTTTGACCTTATGTGATCATAATATATACATGGAAATTATTAATAAAAAAACTAAAAGAATAGGGGATTTTTATGGTGCTTCACTATTAATATGAACAATGATGCGCCTTCCCAATAATTTTAATGTCTTTACTAACCTTCTCTCTAGCTTCATATTTTTCTTTTTGTTACATCTTCTTCTCAAGTCTTTGCATTTTCATCCTTATTAAAACATGTCATCCCAAACTTATAACATAAAGAGAGAGAGAGAGAACAGACCAGAGTCTATTTATCTCCTATTTGTCTGTTGTCCCTCTTTTATTTTCTTTTTCATATGCCAAATCTCCTTCTTTTCCTCCTTGTTTCTTTGCTAGCTCTCATTCCCAAACCCAACAAAACCAATTCAAGTCTCCTTCTTTTCCTCCTTTTTTTTTTTTGCTAGTTCTCATTCCCAAACCCAACAAAACCGATTCAATCAACCATCACCATTGCATAATTCATCTCTATTTACCCTAATCCCATCCTACATGAGGAGAAGAAAACCCTAATTTCTCAATTCTCAAAACCTAGGCAAAACCTTAATTCAACTTAAGTGGTAAAGGAAGCTAGAGAGATCGGGCTGAAGAATAAATAAAAAAAAAGAGAGGCTTTCTCTCTCATAATAGTGATGATGAAGATGGTGGTGTTGTTGTTGATACTTCTAGAAAAGATACAAGAACATAAAAAAAACTCAGACAAAAGTCTCAACCTTATAGGTAATTTTTTTATTAATGACTTTTGATTACTTGGATTTATCTGCAATTTTTAATTCTTTGGATGCTTTAAATTCCTTTTATTTTTTTAGATTTGACTTTATTTTTTTACCAAAATAAAGATGCTTTATTTGCTATAATTCTATATTGTTATCTAGAACATATGTATAGAAGACTAGATTTGATTAAGGTTATAAGCCAATTTACTAAGTGGTGAATTGTTAGGATCCATGAATTTTCTTTATTTCTTACTATTTCAAGATTTTTGGAACACTTTTTTCTTCTTTTCTTGGATTTCTGCCATACATGGTGTTGTAATCAAATTTTGACCCCATTTTTGTACATGTTTCAAAAATTAAGAAAATCCAAAAAACATATCTTTTAGTAATTTTAGTTCATTTTAATCATTTTATTATTCACTTCATTTATATTTAATTTTTTCGTGTACAAACAAATCTTGAAAATCATAAAAAAACACAAAAAACGCATAAAATACAAAAAATTATAAATAAAAAAATAAAATAAAAGATAAAAAGACTTATCACCAGTGACTAGAAGAGATAGAGAAGCATTAATTCCCTATCACCAGTCACCGACCCATTATCCCTTTCTCTTTTCAACCCGATTGAATAGAGAGGTAGACTCGTGATAAAAAAGAAAGAAATAAACCGATTGTGTGTCTTTGAGATTTTTTTGTTTACAGGTAATAGCGAACAACACCGCCCGCCAAACAAGAAATATGAGGTAATGACATTTCAGATCCACTAGGCATCAATTTTCAATGAATGGCGGCGGCTTGTGGAACCTGCGCGCCACCACTTTCCCAATAATTTTGGCAGCTTCGTTGTTTGGGCTTCACCAGTTTCAATCAATTCCAACATTCAAGATGGTCCATTTTGGATTTTGGGTGATTTAATATATTGTTTGTGATTGTTATTAGATTGTGATCGTATAAATACAAGTAATTTTCAGGTGTGTGTGTGTGTGTTAATTAGTGAAAGAAAATGTATGTGTGTTATGTATGGTTTTATTTTCTTTTTATGTGTTAGAACAAATAAAAAACAGAACATTAGGAAAAATAAATATTGTTTTAATCTGCATCATGGCAAGCTTTTAAAAATAGGTAGCATAAAAAAATTTCTTTCTTGTGCATAATTTGGCATTTTTTAATACCATGTTTAACATAAAAACAAAACAAAAAAATCATTTTGCATGATTTAACATTATAAAAAAATGTGCTATTTTTGCATGTATTTTTAGCTTGATAACAGGTTTATCTAGCCCACTAAAAGCTTGGCCAAAATAAATTGGCCCATTGGGTCTACATTCTAATAAAAATAAAAAATCCATATTTTTTTTAAAGATAAAAATTCTGGATTTACATGTTTTTTGAATAAAAGGGACAAAGCCCATTTTTGCTACTCTTATGGGTTCAAAGTCATTCTTATCATCAATAGGGGTCAAAAACCCATTCTTATAACACTCAATGAAATCTCATTTTTAGAAATAAATGTTATATTTTTATACTTCTCTTTTTTAAAAGGATCGATATCCATATTTTAAAATCAAAAACAAGTTATGCTTTATTTTTAGCGATTTCAATGAAAATTCTTTTTTAAGACTTAACATCAAGAATTTTTTATTTTTAGAGACTAATGTCATTTTCTAAAGTGTCTAAAGACTAACGTTATTTTTCACAAAATAATAAAAATGAAAGGCTAAAAAAAATTAGAATAATCAAGGACAATCAAAAAGATAATTTTGAGGAAAAAAAACACATAGTAAAGATAATCTTTTGTAAGAAAGGATGCTGAAAGGGTGACATCATTCTTCTCTTAAGCACAATTAATCCCTTACCTGAATCTCTAGAACCAATGCAATTTTAGGATCCCTAGTTTCCTTTAATTAGTGGGTGACGACTCTTATTTTTTCTTGATATATATATATATATGTAGTCGCCCGTGACATCCACCGAGGAGTGACAAAATGACGACTCCGCTGGAGATTTTGGGTTGAGCCTATTATTTATGTATTCTTCAATAATTTGTTCTTTTATTTTGCCTATGAATTTTGTTTTTATGTACATTTTTAATTTATTTGTTCTTACGATATTCGTTGTTATTCATGTCATTTAATAATTGCATACACATGCATATTTATTATGAATGTTCACACATCACGAAAAGCCAATGAAAGATCCGGACCCTAGCTCGACCTATTTAAGATTAAATATGGAGATTTGATGACGAGTGTGACTTATGTCCACTGATACTCATTTAGACTGCCACTCAGATTGGAACTTACCCCATATACCAAGTATCATGGAATTTTTCCCATGCTCATAGTGTATAAGGTTAAAAGGCCGGATTACCCCTTTAGTAACTTGGACAATCTAAAAGCCTGAAAAATCTTTAGGTTTAGACAAGTTGAGTCTAAAACATTTATGATCTAGATCATATCTTTTAAGATAGACCCTTTATAGGACACTGACAACATGTCATACATTTTCACCTTATACTATGGTTTTGTTAGATCTCCATCGATCCTTATAGGAAGTGTGAAATGGTTGGATACATTACTATTGAGGATACAAGGACTAGTTTGAAAAAAAGCCAATATGACGAGGCAATAAATTTTCTCAAATCGGCTAAAGTTCTTGTGGGTTTGAGCCCTTAGTGAGAACTTTCCAAGAAAAAGTCAATCTAGTCACTTATCACTTTTTTTTTATAGATTACATACACAATCAATTATGTATTCCCATCAATTTGCACACTTTATTAACTTGAAGGAGAAATATAGGTCCCCCACATCTAATTTCCCTTTGAAGTTCAAGAATTAGAAGAAAGAGAAAGAGTGCAAAGAGTTGGTGAAAAGTCTGACAAGTTTATTCAAGGGTGTGAAATTTCAATCTAGAAGCATTGTTGTGGTGTTCTTTAAACCGATAAAACCTTTGTTTTATTATAGACTTGGCTCGTGATCTATGCCTAGATATCATTTATGAGGTTTTAACACGTTGCTCAATAGAGACTATAAAAAGGTGTCGTTTTGTTTCCAAGAAATGCAACAAGCTCATCTATAAGTCCACTTTCACAAAGCTACACAACCAAAGAGCTAACATTATCTCTGACTTTTTTTAATAAAAAAACCATGATAATAAATGAATATCATGCTTCCTTTGTATCAATTGATACCTCGATGCGCCATCCTGAAATGTCCTTTGATCTCCTACTTGACCGTGTGAAGACTGTGACGTCGATAAATAAAAGTGTTTTACTCTGTCACACATACAATGGACCAAAATATTACGTATACAACCTTACTACTAGACAATCGCAAAGGATCTTGAATCTAAAGATATGATACAATACCATAAAAATTGGCATGATAATAAAAAGATCAAAGCCTTTGCACTATAAGATTGTGAGATTCTCGAAGCCTAAATTTCGCTGGTATGATAAAAAATTCTACTTCTACCACTGCATTAGATGTGAGTTGTTTGACTCCAACACTTGGAGATGAAAGGAGTTGGAGGAAGTAAAGTTATCACAAAAGAGTCACTTCATCATACAACAAAGGTATTTGTGTAGTTCACTTCATTGGCTTATATGAAAAAGAAACATATTTGTATTTGATGTCAAGATGAAAAGCTATAGCTTGTTACAAATGCCTCCATCAGTTTCTAAGGACAATGATAAGAAAGATATTGAGCTTGTCGAATATGAAAAAAAATTTGTCATAACCTGCATGGATGAGATAAATGATTTCATGGAAGTATGGGTCCTAGAGGATTATAACAGAAATAAATAGAATAAAAGACATTCAATAAACATAGGGGTTTTAAAAAGAAAAGAACCTCATATATGTCCTTTAGCCTTTTACAATGCTGGCATTATGCTGATACGAGAATATTTTTCAAACGTGATATTTTTTTACTTCAAGACAAAAAACATTAATGTGCTGTGATTAGTGAAGGGCTTACTCCATTTATGTTTTCCATTTCAATCCACCTTTATTGCTAAGGAAGAAGCATAGTTAGACACAACATTGAAATTGTCATGCCTTCAAGTACATGCTCCTTCATTGGATTACATTAGGTCCAATACCAATCCTAAAGTGTAAATGAGTTGACTTTGAAAGCCTCAAATGTTTGGGTTAAGATACCTTATGTGAAGATGAGGCAGATGCTGTAACATTGCTTTGTCATTTTAATTTTATAAATAAGATCTTTAAGACCATATTTTCTGCACTTTGTTTTTCTTATTTTGAGAACTTCATCGCACCTTCAATAAAATATCTTTTTATATATCTTATTATTGCTTTGAAATTCTAAAATGTTTTTATAAAGTATTTTGATATCTTCTTTACATCTATGATCAAATAAGTAAAATGATAAAAGTAATTTAGCCAGACTCTGAAATGAATCATGCAAATTCTAAGGGGCAATCCTTCATTTGAAAACTAAAACACAAATCCTTATCCACTATTGATAGAAATAAAAAGATCAAGTTCATTCAATCTCCATATGAATCTCATGAAGAGAAAATCTTGCTAAATGCATTTAGGTTATGGAATCACTTTTCCCACCTCATCTTTTCCAATGTTAGCCAATATGTTTTCCTTAAATAAGGCTAACATTTATCATCGTAAGAAAGTTTGAGTTCAAAATGAAGAAAAACATTTTATTTTTTTTGCAATTCCTCACAATTCTAATTATTATCCTTGT
>Ga0325414_1003217_pt1 | contig 16921 bp, 19 predicted proteins | sample PopdelMetagenome_8_FD_206183 | JGI IMG/M metagenome (GOLD analysis project Ga0325414, IMG submission 206183) | Populus deltoides microbial communities from Bellville, Georgia, United States - Leaf-PdKOR-R3 | ecosystem: Host-associated > Plants > Phyllosphere > Phylloplane/Leaf | place: USA... | reverse complement strand
TTGCTGGATTACACCCTTTAATTGTCTGCACGGCTCCTGAAATTAGTTTCTTCTATTACAAGAGAAGATTAAAAAAAGAAAAAAAGAAAAATATCGCGGCAAATAATGATGACCGTTGAAAGAAAGCTGTAGGTGATTTGTTTTTTTTTTTTTTTTTTTTGAGGAAAAAGGCATAAGAAAATGGAGGGGGAGGCCGGCGATTCCCCTCCTGTGTGTGCGTGAGTCAGCATGGAGGGAGACAAGAAAGAAAATATATCACATGTGACTTTTTGATAGCTGACCATGATATTTAAGGCCTGTGTTCATGTATAAAATAAGGATTACAAATAAAAATGCTTTTTTTACTTGAAACGAAGACAAATAATATCTAGGGGCACTTGATGGTGCTCAAATCAAAGAACACCATCAATTATAAAATAGTGTGTCAGTTCGTTGGATTTAACATTATAATAACCCTAATTCTGTTAATAAGAAAGAAGAGAGAGGAGAGAAGCATCCCTGTAACCTCTTCTGAAACTTTCAAGGATATTACTTTGAGAGGGTTGGGCAGGGATTTCATTTCTTTTTCTTTCCCTTCTCTCTTCTTCTGCTGTGGAAAAAGGAAGACAAAACCTTGGCATTGGATTGGGGATACATTTCTCTTTAGACAGTTTGAAAGAGGCATGTCATCTCTCTCTCTCTCCCCCCCCTGTTCTAATTCCAAGGACGGGGATCTGATTGATTGCCTTGGTTTTATATGTTTTCTGGAGTTTTTCTTTATTATTATTCCTGAATTGCGTAGTCCTACTCTTAAACAATGAGATCTTGATCAAGTTTTGAACTTAATCGACAATCTCGAAGTGCAGGATTGTAAAAAAGGGAATGGATACAAATTCCATAAAATATTAACGTGATCGTTGAAGATCACAAGTAATTGGGAATTGTATTGAAAAGATGCAGCCTTGTGGATTAGTATTAAGATTGTAGAAATAGGAAAAGATGGAAACATTTTATTAGTTACCATACATGCTTTTTGCCTCTATACGTGCTCGAATCTTTTTTAGTCCATTCCATTTTATTGTAATCCAATGATCTTCTTCTCGTAGCCCACATGGATTCTCTTTTTTTCTTATCACTTTGCACTTCTTTGACATACACTGATTTGTTAATACCTCTGCGAATGAAGGAGTTTTGTGTGCCTATCAGCAGAATACATGAAATAATTTTGTGGGTTTCAAGAACTTTTGGACTCCTTTCTTCTTTTCTTTACCCATTGCATTCCTTATATGCATTTGCTTCTGTCTTGTATGAATCTTGATGTGTAATGATAAAGAAGTGTCCAGTTTTGGTAACCCAATGTTTGTCATGGAGCCTGGCAATGGCTTGGGAAGTTTTGGGGGAGTATATCTGAGAAATTAATTTCGGATCTATAACTTTGCCAAGAAAAGGTCGCTTTTGGATGCATTATTTGATCTTATGTTCTCTTGAGAATTGTGAAAGATTTCAATCTAAATGGTAACTTTCACATTGAATAAAGTCATTTAGAAAACTCAGGATTTGCTATTTAAATCAAAATCATTGTTTCTTTTATCTTTTACGATTTATCATATTCTCCTTTTTCATGAGAGTCAACTAATAATATCATTGATTTTTTTCTTCCTGAACATTTAATAACTCTTAATCTTCCCACATGACCTTTTTTTTTAATTAAAATCTCATTTTGATCCCTTCTTTCAATCTGCAGAAGGGTTACTTAGAATCTGATAGAAGAAATGGATAACATCTCCGAAGAATTTGCCCTAGTTGCCAAGAAAGGAGCTCCAGTGCCACCTCCATCACGCGGTCCACCAACAACCAGTTACCACCAAAAGGGGTTATTCATAAATGCCTCAACATTAAGAGGATATAGCTGTGTCCGCACAGCTACCAGGGACTTGTGGGACCAACTCTTTGATGAAGGCTATAGAGCAGATGTTACGATTAGCACTGATAATGGTGGCTCCATATACGCGCATGCTAGTGTTCTTGTAAGCCCTTGTTTCGTTTTCTGTTGAATATATGATGATAAAGAGTTGGTTTAGATTACAAAGTGCTGGCTCTTTTAGAAATTTGACTAAACATGTAATGAAAGTTTGGATAAGGATATAAGAAATATCCAAAAGGAACTGTGGTCTGTGTTATCCTAAACTGCTCTATTTTTGTCAGAAGGTCTGGCCAATGATCATAAAGAGATGGGATTCCTGGTTTCCTTCCTTGTGGTGAATATAGAAAACCTGTGTGTTTGTTGATTTTATTTTTCTGGCTACACATACAGCACAATCATAGAAAATTAGTACATCCTATTACCAGCAATAGATTGTGCAGATCTTGTAAATAAATTCACATATTTTAATTGCAAATTTTCATTTTCCAGGCTTTGTTAGATATGAATCTGCTATAATAAGATGTCTTCTGTTAAATCAAAACAGAATCTTATTCATAAACTGAATGTTTCTCAACAGGGAATGGCTTCTCAAGTGATGAAAGGAATGCTAAAGCAAGCAAAAGGCCGAGGTCGCCGACGATCAATCTCAATTCATGGTGTTCCACACAACGCTGTTAGAGTTTTTATTCGACTCTTGTATTCTTCCTGGTAACAAATTTACCCTCATTGGTGTTTCTTCAAGAAGATAAAAAAGAAGATGAATGCGCTGTATCTAGGACCTTTTTTATAGCTTGTTAAGACTGTTGCTCTTATACGAAAACTGTTATTCATGGTCTTTGCACAGCTATGAGAAAGAGGAAATGGAGGATTATGTGCTGCATTTGCTAGTGCTCTCACATGTGTTTGTGGTTCCAGCATTGAAGCAAATATGTATTCAGCAGTTGGAGCATGGTTTTCTTACCTCAGAGAATGTAGTTGACATCTTTCAGCTTGCATTGTTGTGTGATGCTCCCCGGCTTAGCCTCATTTGTCATCGCATGATCTTGAAGAACTTCCAGGAAATTTCCATCACTGAAGGATGGAAAGTAATGAAAAAGAGCCACCCATCACTTGAAAAGGAACTTCTGGAGTCCTTGGATGATGAAGAAAATGTAAGGAATCTATTTTCTGTACAACATTTGTGGCCACTCATGTTTAAAGCGGCAAATCTGAATGTCAAATCATTTGCAGATGCAAAGGGAAAGAATTAGAAAATCAAATGAGAGAAAGATCTATTTCCAATTATACGAAGCAATGGAGGCTCTTGTTCATATATGCAGAGATGGTTGTCAGACAATTGGGCCTCATGATAAAGATTTCCGAGATAATCAGGCACCCTGCAACTATTCAGCATGCAAAGGACTCGAAATGATTGTCCGCCATTTTGCTAGTTGCAAGCTAAGAGTACCTGGTGGTTGCATCCATTGCAAGAGAATGTGGCAACTATTAGAACTACACTCCCGTCTCTGTGTTGATTCAGAGGCGTGCAGAGTTCCTTTATGCAGGTGAGCCTTCTATACTTCTCATCCTATCATTATGACATGAAAAACCTCGTTCTCTTGTTAGAGTGATCAACCGAGAAACTTGTCGTGTTAGGAATTTCAAGGAGAGGACCAAGAAACAAAGCAAGAAGGATGAGATTAGGTGGAGAATACTAGTGAAAAATATACTCAAGACAAAGAGCATCGGAGGATCGCCATTCTTTTCATCAGCATTTTCCATGTCTTCCTGATGGGAAAAAAAAAACAGATTTCAATTGTAGATTTGTTGTAACCATCTTGTAGAGAGGAACAACGTATTTTTGAAAAAACTGTTGTTCCTTTCTACCTTACTGTGAACAAAAAAAAAATGATGAATCAGCAAATATATCACTTCCTTGTTCTGAGAACAGTATTTCTTTGCTTTGATGAACACAGCATGTCGTTTGGTGGTCCAATACGTCTCACTGTCCGTGTCGTTGGAAGATCAAGCCAGGACATCGATCCTAGCGAGCATGTCCTTGTTTTTAACGGAGCATGTCTCTGTTTACATTTTATATATTAACCAAAAATCTTATTTTTAAAATTAATAAAAATAACACTTACAAAAACAATACAACGAATAATAATATATAATCAATTAAATTCAACATTATATATAGTTATTAAATAAAATAATAAAATAAAAATAAATGAATCGCTATCTAGTTTTAAAAAAAATTATTGGTTGTTGGGATAAAAAAATAATGAAAGTAATTTAATAGAAAGTAGAAAATTAAATAGAAAAAAACATTTGAATCTTATTCATATATTGCTCTTAAGGTTTTTTTGGTGATATTTTTTGAGTGTTTTTTTAAAAATATATCAAATTAATATTTTTTTAGGATATTTTTTTAAATTTTTTTATCTTTATATCACAATCATCCAAAAGATCTGAAAAATCATAATTTTTTTTTTTATGTTTTAAGTCCAAACTCACCTTGAAATAAATTTTCAAAAGCAATCCAACTACATTACCAAATCAACATTCTCAAATAGCTTGTGCATACAAAGAGCAATTTTGGAGGCATTTTTTTTTGTACAAAATATTTTAGAGGAAGATGGTTTCTTGATTTTCCAGGTTTATTTCATGTAAAATAGTTTATAGAAAAAATTATCAATATAAAGCATTTCATAGTCAACTTATAAAATTTCATAAAATGATTCATTTATAATAATTCACTTACAATATCATCCAATTATTTCATCTATTACCATCATTACCTTACCACCACTTCACCACATAAACAAAACCCCTACCATCACTTTAATTATCTTCATTATTACCGTCGCCATCAATACCAACAAGTCGCTACCACCCCTATTACTTCACCACCACCATATCAATACCAACACCACTAAGTCATCATTACTACCACCACTTCATTAAACCATCATTGCCATTATCCTTACTCTCACCTCATCATCACTACTATCATACTATCTCATCAATATAGCACAATATCATCACTCTATTATCATTATATTTTTAACATCATTACTTATTAAAATCGTTTAAAATGTTTTATAAGAAGATATTTTACATATGAAAGAGGCCAAGAAACCCCAATGACATATTTTTATTTTGAAGAAATATAAAATATTTTAGCAAAGAAGTAAAGATTTATACAAAGCAAACACTCCATTGATATATTTTTTATTTTGGTGAAATATAAAATATTTTATGCAAAGCAAACACATATATTTTAATTTTGGTGTGTCTCGATCTCTGTCATTAAGAAAAAAAGTTGCAGCCACACAACAATTCTTATATCATAATGACTTGTTTACAGGTCCTGCTAAGTTACAACTCGAATAAAAAAAATGAATCTTAAAAAATAATCAAGTCATAGAAAATTATTTAGCATTGTTATTAAATTTAGTCTAACAGGTCAATCTTAAAACCTTCTAACCTGACTTCTTGTCTAGCTCAAGTTTAAAATTAAACTATATTGGAGTTGCCTCGAAGTGAACCAGTCAACTTGACACGTCCCAAGGCAACCTGGATAATCAGGAAAAGCGTGATTTGACTTTAAAAAATTCAAGATGATTTTTTTTAATATTAAGACGATGAAAATAGTGAGGCGCACAACATACTTTAAAACAAGCCAAATCCAATGGTGGACAACGACAATATGATTGTTGGAGCACCTCCTCTTCTTATCTTTTCTCTCTAAACCTCTCTCTAACTTCTCTCCATAAAAGTTCACAAATGAGCCCCCCCTGTTTTTTTTTTTTGAAGAATCCAAATGCGAGTAAAACACATTATAATAAAAGAATATATATATCCAAAATTAGGTTGAAATAATAATGAGTTTGAGGATTTATATGGATGAACCATAACATGTATAATAGATGTTGAGATTAGAATTGATATTGATTGGAAGAAAAAAATAACATTATAGATATTATGACAAATTACGGAAATTAGTGGGTCAAGATAACATATATATTTGGGAAGCTAGATGTAAATATAATGCATTAAAAAGAGAAGAATGCTTAGGTAGCCAAAAACACAAATATTGAAATTGTATGAATTAAATATGTGGAATAAAAGGAATGTGTTGTGAATGCAATAATATTACAAATTAAATGTGCTAGTAAGGTAAAACAAGACTCAGAATGAATTTGATACGTAGAGGAACATGGAATGGAAGTGTTAAAAAGAATTTAATAAATTCATAAGATGAAACAAATAAATCGTATTAAATTGAGCTAAGGTAAATTGTAAACGTAAGAGTCACTACAATGTGATAAGGATAGTTTGGTGTGTATAATAATAAAAACAGAATTCATAAATAATTAATGAGAATATACCAAGTTTGGAAACTAATACATGTTTGAGGAGTTTACAAAAAAAATTAAAGAAATTGGTTTTTCTTGTATAGTTTCTAAACATTAACAACAATTATAATGCAAATGATTATTATGATTTTTATGATCCTGTATGTGCGTGGTGTTTTAGGTATTTTTTCTTGAAGGACTTAGTATCTCTTAAGTTTCATTGAGTTATCTAGCCTTCCTTGTGGGAGTGATTCATGTATTTCAAATGAATGCTTCTAGAACAACTTATATATGTGTATTTTAGAAAGTATGGAAACCTTATTAACGTGTAGAAATAAATTGTGTATCATTGTATTCATTGATAAAATTATTGGATGATAAATAGAAACTGTTTTGATGTTATGTCTATAAAACAATTTATGTTATTTTCATTAATATTGTGAAGAATATTGGTTAGATCACGATTTAAAATTCCAGGATATTACAATTGGTATTAGAACCTTTGGTTTGTGACTCAATAGACGAACAAAAATATAAAAAATGAGAAAAGTTATGTTACGATAACGGCGGTGATATTAATGACATAATAATAGTAATTATAAAGATAAAATTCGTGAAACAAGTTTGGCATCAAATGGTTGAAATGGGGGTAAGCCAACCCATACAAAATTGTAAACGATATGGTTATCTTTGATCAATAAATGTTGGTTGGGAGTAATTACTAAATAGAGATGACATGTGGTATGAAAAGATGCAAGAAAATTGATTCAATTTGAGTCCTAGATGATAGAGATATAGCTGTTATTACGATAGTATAGCATAAGAACTGGTTTCGAAGATATTTGCACATGGAAAAAGGTACGAGGAGTTTCAAGGGAAGACAAACTGTTATTGCCAACATATACGCTTGAAAGTGTTAAGGATATGAAGCCAAATAATAAGCATGTACATGGTTGCTTTGAGAAAAAAGTATGTCCTAGAGAGATGTAATAATGGATAATTCACCTGGTCTCCATTGATAAGTTGGGGATCAATGTGAGATGAGCAGGAAAACAATAAGATAAAGTAGAAGAAGGAAGGCTTTGAAGCCAGGAAATAGCATAAGTAATTATGATGAGAAAAAAGTGATTAAAGGGAGGAAAAAAGAAGCCTAAGTTTAATGTCATCGTGTCCAAGCAAGGATCTAAATTTCGAGGATGAATTCTTTTAAAGGAAGGAAGAATATAAATCTCTCGATAAACATAGGATTGAAGGTATCAAGATTCAACGAGTAATAGAAATTTAGGATGAAAGAAATAAATAAAGAAAGAAAATAATAATAAATATGATAAATAATATTGAAGTTGTATTATTGAAGTTGAAAAGAAATTTATGAATTTTGAGTTTAAAGTTTATAATTTGAAAGAAATCGATAATGAGTTTTGATGAATAAAATAAAAAAACAAATCAAAATAAATATATTTTAAAATAAATATATTTTAAAATAAAAAAATTGTGTCAAGAATTTAATGGAATGATTAATACTAACCAATAACCATGCAATGAAAGATTAAGAAAATTTAGATTTTTTTATGTAAAAACTCCGTTAAAACTTTTCTCGAGATCCATAATAGGGTATAAATTAATTAAGGAAAAGCAATAAGGCAAAATAGGAAATATAAGATAAATGAGGTCAATATATAATTAATAAAAACTTGACGAAATATAAGATAAATGGGGTCAATATATAATTAATAAAAACTTGACTACAAATGCTCTCTTTGGCCGACAGTTTTCTACATAAAGCAATAAACAAGAAGTGTTATGTGGGGCTTAATCGTTTTTTTTTTAATCTCAAAGATGGTCCTTTCCAACCTCTACATTTAGAGTGTCATAGCCCATGAGGCTAGGCGATCGTTTGTGCTTAAAGCCCGAACAACCTAAGTTTTTTTTTTTTTTTTTTTTTGTACGCATCATAAGCTTCTATTCCAGATATACTCATTCAACAAGTTTGGAATGTCTCTCTTTTAAACTCCTTCTCTTTTTCCTTGGTTTTGCTGTGCGTAAAAGAATATGCCTGCAAGGCTATCTGTTGGCTTAAGACAACAATTAGCTAGCACAGGAAATCTGCTAGTTATAACTATTTATTAGTTAATCATATAGTATCAAACAAATGTGGAGTGTAACACATCACTGCTTGTAATATATATAAATATAAAAAAAAACATTATACTTTCATGAAAATGCATTGCTAGAATCTCATCATCTAAATGAATAGATTCCTATTTTATCTATGGCAACTCTACTGCAGTGGAAAAACACAAGCCTGTCATTGTCATTGTTGTTGCGTCCCAATTATCTCATCAAATCCCCACTGGGCAAAGAAAACCTTCCAAATAATCTGGCATTTTTCTCTTCTTGACGTAGGAAAATAGCCAGTCTGTGGTCACTGGATGTCAACAATTTCTTATGCGATATGAATCTCCTCTCTTGCAAGCTAAAAGGTTCTTCTCCCTCTGACACCCGATTTGCATGACAATGAAAGAATTTCTGACTTGTTCATTCTTTTCCGTCGTTTCACTCCCTCGCTTGTAATGGGAAAAAAAAGAGATATTCCGTGCTGTTGCTTCAATTGAAAAGGAGTCTGTAACCGTAAAAACTATCAGGTAGTTTGATCATCTTCGTAAAAATTTTATGGACATGGTTTTAAGGAGAGGAGCTTTCCTCATCTGAACTTCTATCTTGTCTAACATTAAATCTGTTGAGAACCGGTAGTGAAGCTGTTGCTGATATCCGAAAGGATCTAGCTGAGCCCACCATTGTTCTGTCCTGCATTTTCCCTACTTCCTTGCAGACATGATCCAATACATTTAGGAAATCTCTTACTATCACGAAAATTCTGAACGGGTGAGCTTCCTCCTTAGCTGTATCCCCATGGAAATATTCTGTGACCTCTTTCACCAGTGACAAAGCCTTCCTTTCATCAGACTTAATCCTGCTAATTTCCTCATCAGCGCCTCTTAGAAACAGCTTCATTGAGTGAAAGAATTTCCCCTGCATATCCGGCTTGTCATACTGCAAAACCAATCTGACTTTCTCGAGCCCCATTGCGAGTTTTGAAACATAGCTACTTAAAACATCAGAGTCCATTCCAGCTGCCTTTCTTACATTGCTGAGATCTCTACTCAGTCCTGTCACAACCTGCAATCCTTGTTTCCCAAAATTATCCTCCTTCATTTTGGAGAGTGTACTGTCTTGCAATTTCTCATTTGTAGAATCGGTACTTGTGCCTTCAGATCTAATAATTTCCTGGACCACAAAGTGGAGTAATGTTGTTTTCCCATCAGTTCCTTTTATATCTACAAGTTTTAAGAGTGTATCAAGCTTAAATGCTTTAGCATCACCACGATTTGTGCCAACATTCATCCGGTTCCCTGTCCTGAGAACAGCTTCAAGGAGTTTGAGGAATAACCGGCTATTCTTCAATTCCTTACTTGCTGCCTGGTAGATAGGAAGATGTCAGGATTAAGTTCCTAGGAGTTGGTGTACACAGAATTTAAAAGATTTTACATTAGAAAATACAGTGAACCTCATTAGCAGCAACCTTTCAGCCAAAATAATTTAAATGATCTTAGATTAAAAAACAGATTGAGTTTGGCAGTAAGCTTAGCCAGTATGCATACCTCTAGGGTTTGAAAAGATTTCCTCAAATATTTAACTTCTGTATCAAAATTGGCTCTGTATAGCATCGCCTCAACTCTTTTAAAAGCAAATGGGATATCAAGTACTGTCTTGAGAAATTGTTCTGCAGATCCCAGTTTGGAGATGTCACCACTGTACTCTCGAAGCTTTATTTCTTCCTCCTTGGTTGGGGCCATCTTTACTAGAGTTTCCAAAAGCTCCGCACCCAAGCTTTCTGGGTTGCCTGTTACACCCAAACATGTATCTCATTTATAACGTTAGCAAACTGAACTCAATATATAACAAGGAAAGTTGATACAAGTACAGAACATGCATCTGATGGTATGTGATCTTCCTGATATCAATGACGAACAATCTTCCAACCTTTCATATTTATTTTTGAAAAATACCCTGGGTCTCGATTTTTTGGTGTCCACATGCAAGTTATAGAAGGAAAATATTGAAGGTGCAACTTGCATAAATAGGACATTCACTATTATGTGTCTTTCGATGGCAAAATACACACTTTATTTGTCTATTGATGCATTCATATTTATGCAAATTTGTCATGTGAAACCATGAGGCTTGTATTAGAAGACTATTCACAAGCATTACTTCTTGTTATTTTGTTATCTATAATTCTACATGGAAAATATGTTGAGTTGCGGCTTAAATTAGTGAGTTGGTTTAGGTTAGATTGGTAATTACATGGTGCGGTGTCCTAAACAAGAATGGAATGTGTTGACATATCCTGTTTAGATAAAAGACTTTCCTTGTTGAGGTTGGACTTGAAGTATTTTTCTTAATGAAAGAAGAATTCTTCTCCTAATGAAGGACCTTGTTGCTAGTATAAATAGCTTGTGAAGTGGCTAGTTTACATGTGCCTCCAATATTGATGGCGTGTGGAAACCAAAACCTTTAACCAAAAGAATTAGAGTGGTATTTTGTTGCGAGTGATTTATTGGAGTTTAGGTTTTCGGTAGTGAGCTATTTTAGTGTGTGCTTGATTAGTGGTTGTAATCCCTAATATTTGATAGTGAAGTTTTGTGGAGTAGGGTTTGCCGAACCAAGTCAAATTTTTGTGTCCCTTTTACTCTGTGTTATTATTTGGTTTGCTTGGATTTTGCACAACAACTAGTACCTAGTTCGAGATTGATTGAAGATTTGTGCAAAACAATTGAAGATGACGAGTGCAAAATTTAAGGTGGGGCCGTTTGATGTGAAGAAGATCCAAGTGTGGAGACCACTCATAATTTGTATTGATATGAAGAAGGAATTATATAGATTGAGGATGAATGAAGGCATGAATATTCTAGATCACTTGAATAAATTTAATAAATTGATTGTATAATTGATGTGAAGATTGATGGGGAGGATCTAGCCGTGATGTTATTAGCATCTCTTCCAAAATCTTATGATGATTTGATGACAACATTGTTGGTTGGGAAAGAGATGACTAATGTGGAGGATATCACTGCTATGCTATTAAATAGTAAGATATTTAAAAAGCTTAGTAGTGGTAACAGAGGTAGAGCTTGTGTGATGAACTTTGATCATGGTGATGAAAATATATTACGAAGAACTAATTGTGATAGAATTAAGTCAAGATCAAGATCAAAACCAAGAGTGGATTATAGTAATAAGGAGTATTATTACTATCATAGGAAAGGTCATATCCAATTTTATTGTAGGAGTTGAAGAGTGATCTAAAAGAATTTAAGGAAAAGAAGAAGAAGAGTTGTGAGGAGCATGTAGATGTAGCTTCTACTGCGGTTGGTGAAGTACATGATGATGATCTCCTCAAGGTAAGGATTCGTTGAAGGATTCATGGATTTTAGACTTTGCTTACTCTTTTCATGTTTTGTGCTAATAAGGATTGTTTTAGTAGTTATGAAATTTGTGGTGGAGAATACATTGTGTTGGTGGATAATCATGAAGTAGAAGTTGTTGGAATTGGTAAAGTGAAAAAAAAAAAAGATGCATGATGGTATATAACAAATACATTTGATGACATTAGGCACATGCCAAATCTTTAAAAGAATTTGATTTCATTTGAAATACTTGAAAAAAAAGATGCATGATGGTATAATGAATACATTTAATGACATTAGGCGCATGCCAAATCCTTAAAAGAATTTGATTTCATTTGAAATACTTGACTCGTGGTTATAAGCATTTTGTTGAAGGTGGAGTTACGAGAGTTAGTTGCGGTTCTTTGGCAATGACAAAAGGAAAATTGATGTGTAATGATTTGTATAAGTTGATAGGAACTGCAGTTCAAGGTGGAGCATGCAATGGAGCGTGTAGTGAAGTAAATGAAATGCATTGTTTAGTTGCATCCAAGAAGAGAGTTAGTTTTATTTTGATAGATAGTTGTAAAGAAGATTTTCATACGAAGAAATATGCAAGATAAAAACAAGTGTAGGTGAAGAAGAGAGGAGTTGCATACTTCACGAAAACAAGATTGATGATTTGTCACAATTAAAGCCAAGGTGGAGATTGTTGAGCTATGGTTTAAATTGGTGATTTGGTTTGTTGGATTGGTAATTGCATGGTGTGGTGTCCTAAACAAGAACGAAATATCTTGACATATTCTATTTAGGAAAAGACTTTCCCTGTTGGAGTTGGACTTGATATTTTTCTTAATGAAAGAAGAATTCTTCTCCTATTGAAGGACCTTGTTGCTAGTATAAATAGCATGTGTAGTGGCTAGTTTATGCATGCCTCCAATATTAATGGTGTGTGGTGGCAACAAAAGAAATAGTGCAATAGCCAAAAGTATTAGTGTGGTATTTTGTTGTGAGTGATTTCTTGGTTGTCATTTGGGTTTTGATATTTTGAGTGCGTGCTTGATCAGTGGTTGCAATCCCCAATATTTGATTGTGAAGTTTTGTGGAGTAGGCTTTGTCGAACCACATCAAATTTGTGTGTCCCTTTTATTTTGTGTTATTATATGGTTTGCTTGGGCTTTGCACAACAAAATGTAATGGCTAAGCTGATATCTAGCTCAAGTGTATTTACGACAGAATTTTGGGAAGTCATCAAAGTTACCAATTCTAAAGTGGCAGCATGTGTTAAAACATCTAAAGAAGCATATTGTATTTCTTCTGGTGCTGTAATGGAGGTCTTTGGGCAGTATTACTTGGAAATATTTACCTATTCTAGCTTCCAACTAGTGATTAACATTTAATACATTCTCTTCAGAACTACACAGTTGCCGAAGTCTCACCTAGTTCTGATGAGGAAAGTGCTTGAGATTTCCATGTAATGTCCTTGGGTGATGACTGGAAATGTCGGAAGCTTAGAGCCTAACATAGAGTTTGGTGAGGAGAAAAGGCCGAAGTCTCACCTAGTTCTGATGAGGAAAGTGCTTGAGATTTCCATGTAATGTCCTTGGGTGATGACTGGAACTAAGGTGTCGGAAGCTTAGAGCCTAACATGGAGTTTGGTGAGGAGAAAAGGGAGAGACAAAATCAAGTTTCAGGACTTCTTTCCTTGTTTTTGGTTCAGAATTGAGAGGAAAGGGAAGAAATAATGGAAGCAATTTACAACATAGGTGAGATTTGGGGGAGGGACTCTGTGAGGCAAGTTTGTAGAACAGTTTAAACATAAGGTGTTCCCTCTTAATTAGTCTTTAAAGTATTTTCCTCGGAAGTTTCTCTACTTTTCCTGGATAAACTAACAGGAAACCAACAAAAGCTTGCTACATGTCACCTTCCTTCCTCTTACGAAAAGTTAACTTGGTGTTTTTCCATCCAACAACATCTTGGGACTTGCCTATAATGCATGTTTCTAGGTCTTTCAGGAGTTTCTTTTCTAAAGTTTTCCCTTTTCTTTCCTTCTTTTTTTTTTTTGGTAGCAATTATTTTTTAGGAGAACTAACATAATGATGTATGTGGTGTATGTAACACTGCTTAAATTTCTACTCCATTGCTTTCAGCTGCAATCATGGTATCTTCCGATTTAAGCACTTCAACCATAACTACTGCATTCAACCCAGCTCTTTCTTTCAGCTTTGGGGCATACACCTAGATACATTTAATCACCCTAAGCTCATAACAATCTGCTTATGTGTCAGAATTTTGAAATGAATAAAAAACTAAACACGAAAATACGTTTTTCTTCCCGAAGCGGTCAGGAAAGGGTACAAAATTTGAGATGTACTACAATGTGGGCTAGCTGTTCACTCTAGCACCAGGCACTGTGATACTAATGACTGCGCAATAAAATATAGCAGCACATGACTTTCGGCATGAAAAATTAGGTTCATAGGCCAGCAAAATGCAGTAGCCCATATTTAGCAATATGGGCATCTATTGTTGGTTTTGTGGAGCTCTCCCTACCTCAGTTCTTCTGGTCTCATAAATTACTAGTTTCAAGCATAAAGCAAGAGATCAGAACAATATCGTTATCTTTTTGGTTCTTTTTTTGGTTATTAGCATTTCGTTATCTTCTTATCAGGCTGTGAAAATAATCAAAGACAGAAAAGAACAATATCGCATACCATCCAAAAGAGCTTCAGACACTTCATCTCGTGTCACGTTCAATGCTCGTAACAGTATCGCTATGTTCTGCGACTTCTTTGGATCCAACACTCTGTTTTCATGCTCAGCAGGAGGCAGAACCGATTTTCTTGTAGCTTCTTTTGGTACCGAATTCGCAGAATTACAGCCAAAAAGACTCTCCATCATGTCCTCATTTAATCTAAAAAGAAACGTAGTGACCAAATGATCGTAAATTTTATAAAAGAATAATTTGGTGAAGGGAATTACTGCTAAACTTCACTTACTGAAATGAGCTGGATTTAAGCTGATCCCACACTGTGGCTCGGTCTGAGGATGCCCGCACTTTGTCCCAATGCAGAGGCTTTAACTTGGGCTTTTCTCCATCATTGTCATCTGCATCATTCCTCTCTGAGGAACTGGCTCCTTTATTAACTTCCTCGGTAGTTTTTGTTATTCCGGTCTTCAAAATGGCTTTGGGACTAGAAGCTGAGGGCTTTTGCTTCGCCATTACTGTCGCAGGCATCGAAGAAACAACCATTGTTTTAGCTGTTTCTAAAGATCCTATCTTTCTTGATGTTGACATTGGAGCCGGAGCCGGAGGGGGTGGGGGTGGGGGTGGGGGTGGGGGTGGGGGTGGGGGTGGACCTGTAACTTTACTTGACTGATGATTGTATATGGATCGAAGAAGTTCCATATTCGGTGGTGGTGGTGGGACTGGAAATTTTGGCCTTTTAGAAAAATATGAAGTTGTTGACTCAAGAACCTGGACTTTATCCTGATGCGGCAATGGCGGTGGTGGTGGAGGCGGCGGGGGTGCTAATGATGGCTGCTTGATCGAAGGAATGATGACATGCTTCATTTCCGGTGAAGTTATGGAAGAAAATCTTGATTTCGGAGAGGTTCTTTTAGAGTGCGGAACAGAAGTTGTGGCTTGGACACGGACATCATTCCTAGCAGCATTAGCAGGCCGCACCAGAACAGGTGTGTAGTAGGAATCGTCATTGCTAACTGTGGAGCCCTGTGGCGTATAAAAAGCTGTGTCAAGACTCTCCTCATCCGATATTGATGATGTTGGGGACGGAAAATTCTCGTTCTCGTATTGAGGAGGAGGAGGAGGAGGTTTAGGTAGAGGTGGTAGTGGCTGCAAATCAGGACTAGGCCTATAATTATCAGATCTTTTGATTGAATTTAGTCTATGATAAGGTGAAGTATTGGCTCCGTTTGTTGTTGTTGTTGTTCCATTTACTTCAGTAGCTGATGCCCTGCTTGGTTCAACAGTTCCTATGTACAGGAAACTTGACGGGGGAACTCTAGATTCATCTGCAAATCTTTGAGAATTGCCTCCGACAAGCTTTTGAGATTCTCTTGGATGCTTAGCCCGGTGTCGGTACAAAAAGAATGCAAGAGCTGACAGCATCCCTAAAGTGACAATCCCAACTGAGATTGCAATTGCCACTTTCTTAGCAGGCTTTGCTGGCTGTGTTGCTGTTGGGATTGGTATGGTCCCGTTGACTGCTGATGCTGGTGGTGGCTGGCCAAGATCTGGGGTTTGCCCATTTGGGACTTCAGGGAAAAAGGGCTGGTCTGGGTTTGCATTAGCTGAGCTATCTGGTGGCGGTGGCGGTGGTTGTGAGTCGGTGGCTGGTGGTGGTGCAGAAGCGACTGGGTATAATGGCTGGTGGAGAATTCTTCGTTGGATGTTAGAGTCTTGAATTATGGTTGCACTTTCGGGTGTGGCCAATGATGATAATACAATCAAAATGAGGCTCAAGTTATGAGCTTTCATGTCGAATTTTTCTGGGTTGCTCTTATTTCTTCTGCAACTCTTTTTGTTTCACTAAATCCATCTCTCCCTTCGCCTTTGGTTTTTGTCTTTGCAAGAATTTTGTGCGCAGAGAAAGAGATAGTGGAAAAGCAAAAAAGCAAAAGAAAAAAAGAGTTTTGCAGTGAGAGATTGTACACCTGTATTAAGGGAAGCTTCTTTTGGCTGCAAGATCTCGATGCTCCAGATGCTGACGTCACCATGTTACTTTTTTCTTTTTTAATATTTATTCTTAACTTAATAATATTTATGTCATTTTCTACGGTGCCTTTCGGAAAATTATTGGTCTTAATATTTAATAATTTCCCGGAACAATTTCTCTTATTTTTGTTAGGGATTTATTTTCTAAATTGTTTTAAAAAACAAGTTGACAGCAACATCGTATCAAGCATGGGTAATTCTGGATTATTATTTGATTACATAAATAAGTAATGTAAATCTTTCGTGATAATTTGATATAATTTATTTACGGGGAAATAAGAATGTCCGTTTATTTATTGGAAAATAATTTTTAAAAAAAATAAATTATTTTTTAATATTTGATCGTTTCATAAAAAATAAATTAAAAAATATTTTGTAATATTTGGTTATGTTAAGAAAAATAAACTTTCAAGATTATTAAAATAATAAGAAACAAATATTACAAATTAAAAAGTTGAATGAAAATAAAATTGAAAAACAAATCTAATTT